>UMKJ01002018.1_pt1 | contig 33544 bp, 32 predicted proteins | sample 1966301 | NCBI WGS metagenome assembly UMKJ01 (sample SAMEA4836173, study PRJEB28245) | human gut metagenome | biome: gut microbiome; material: fecal sample | place: Denmark | collected 2008
ATCAGTACCACGGCCTGCCATGTTGGTGGCAATGGTTACAGCGCCGTACTGGCCTGCTTTGGAGATAATCTCCGCTTCTTTTTCATGGTATTTGGCGTTAAGTACATTATGCGCTATTCCGCGGCGTTTGAGCATTGCGGAAAGTTCTTCGGACTGTGCGATGGAAGTTGTGCCAACCAGTACCGGACGGCCGGATTTATGGCATTCTTCAATTTCCGCAACGGCGGCTTTATATTTGGCGCGTTTTGTTTTATAAATAACGTCCGGATAGTCGATACGGATCATCGGTTTATTTGTAGGAATAACAATTACATCCAAACCGTAAATTTTCTGGAATTCCTGTTCTTCCGTTTTGGCGGTACCGGTCATGCCGCTGAGCTTGTTGTACATACGGAAGTAGTTCTGGAAGGTAATAGTTGCCAGAGTCTGGCTTTCGCGTTCAACCTTAACGCCTTCTTTGGCTTCAATAGCCTGATGCAGGCCTTCGGAAAAGCGGCGGCCGAACATCAAACGGCCGGTAAATTCATCGACGATAATTACCTGTCCGTCTTTTACAACGTAATCCCTGTCGCGATGCATAATAGCCTTGGCTTTTAATGCGCACATCAAATGGTGCGAAAAGTCTACGCCATGTTCAGCGTCATAAAGGTTGGCAATGCCGAGCATTTTTTCTGCTTTGGCAATACCAGTTTCGGTAGGCGCAACGGTTTTTAATTTTTCGTCTACCGTATAGTCCTCGTTTTCGTTCATGTTGGCAACTACATGCGCCAGCACGCGGTACAAATCGGTAGATTTTTCGCCCGGGCCGGAAATAATCAGCGGTGTACGCGCTTCGTCGATTAAAATACTGTCAACTTCGTCGACAATACAGAAATTAAGCTCACGCTGTACCATCTGGTTTTCGTCAACTACCATGTTGTCGCGCAAATAGTCGAAACCAAATTCGTTGTTGGTGCCGTAAGTAATATCGGCAGCATAAGCAGCCTTGCGGTCGGGGTAATCCATATCATGCACAATAAGGCCTACGGAAAGGCCGAGCGCTCTGTAAATGCGTCCCATATCCTCGCTGTCGCGGCGGGCAAGGTAATCGTTAACGGTAACAACATGTACGCCTTTGCCGGTAAGGGCATTCAAATAAGCAGGCAGGGTTGCAACAAGGGTTTTGCCTTCGCCTGTACGCATTTCGGCAATTTTGCCGCGGTGCAGAACAACGCCGCCTATAAGCTGTACATCAAAATGGCGCATGCCGGTAATACGGCGCGAAGTTTCGCGCACAACGGCAAACGCTTCCGGCAGGATATCATCAAGCGTTTCGCCTTTGGCAAGGCGCAGTTTAAACTCGCCGGTTTTAGCAGCAAGATTTGCTGAACTCAGCGCCTGCATCTCCGGCTCCAGTGCATTGATTTTATCGACAATGACCTGAATATTTTTTAATTCTTTGGCATTCGGGTCACCGAAAATCTTTTTTAATATGCTTTCGAGCAACACACTCACTCCTTAAAATTCCCTGTTTTATAAACACTATACTAATATAAAATTTTACCAAAAACCACGCAAAAAGTCAAAAGCCCGGGCCTTTTGTCCCGGGCTTTTTTGTGAAATCAATGTAAAGATTATTTTAATTCAGGCTGCAGCAAACCATAGTTGCCGTCTTTGCGGCGGTATACAACATTTACTCCGCCATAATCGGGGTCAAAGTATACAAAGAAGTCATGGTCAAGCAGGTTCATCTGCAAAATTGCTTCTTCAGCCGTCATCGGGTTCATCGAGAACTTCTTGTTCTTAATAATCTTGAATTCTTCATCCGGAGCCGCTTCTACTTCGGGAGCAGGTACGGGCTCTACAAAGTTGCTGTATTTACGTTTGGCAAGACGTGTTTTATATTTATGTACCTGGCGTTCAATTTTTTCCACTACCAAGTCAATGGACGAATACATATCTTTGGTAGATTCCTGGGCTCTGATTAAAATTCCGCTGGCAGGAACGGTAATTTCCACAATGTGGTTGCCTTTTTCAACTTTAAGTACTGCACTGATATCGCCAACGGTTTTAAACTGCCTCGTGATTTTCGTAATTTTCTTTTCAACATACTCTTTGAGCGCCGGTGTTACAACAATGTTCTTTCCTCTTACGTTTACGTTCATAAATTATCCCTCCTTAATCCCGAGGTCCGGGATAACAAACTCTTTAGTTTGTCATTATTTGTATTCGCCATAATAATTAAAACTCCTGCAAAAAATTACAAAAACTCGTGCAAAAAAGTCTTTTTTCTGCACGAGTTTACAATCTGCTACTATTGTAACAGTTTCAATTATAAAATTTTGGAAAGGAAACTGCGGGTACGTTCTTCTTTGGCATGTAAAAAAATGTCGTCAGGTTTACCCTGTTCCAGAATTTTACCACCATCAACAAACAGCACCCTGTCGCCAACTTCACGTGCAAAGCCCATTTCGTGGGTAACAACCACCATGGTCATGCCTTCGTTGGCAAGGCGTTTCATAACGTCCAGTACTTCTTTAATCATTTCCGGGTCAAGCGCAGATGTCGGTTCATCAAACAAAAGTGCTTTCGGCTTCATGGCAAGCGCACGTGCAATTGCAACACGCTGCTGCTGCCCGCCGCTCAGCTGGTCCGGGTAAGAATCAGCCTTGTCGGAAAGGCCAACCTTGCCTAAAAGCTCCATTGCGGTTGCTTCCGCGGTTTTACGGTCAATGCCGCGCACTTTCATCGGCGCAAGCACAAGGTTTTCAAGCACCGTCATGTGCGGGAACAGGTTAAAACGCTGGAACACCATGCCTACTTCCTTGCGCACTTCGTTAATGTTGGCTTCGCCGTCCAGCTTAATGCCGTCAACAACAATCGTGCCTTCTGTAGGTTCTTCAAGGTAGTTCATGCAGCGCAAAAGCGTACTTTTGCCGCTGCCGGACGGGCCGATAATTACCACTACTTCCTTTTCGGCAATGGTAAGTTCAATGCCCTTTAAAACTTCAAGTCTGCCGTAGCTTTTTTTAAGGCCTGTAATTTTAATCATTTCTGTACTCATTTTGTTTCAAACCTCCGCTCCATCAGCCCTACCAGGCGCGCAACCGTAAAGGTCATAATAAGGTAAATTACGGCAACTGCCAGCCAGATTTCAAAAGAAGCATAGGTACGCGCAATAATCAGCTGCCCGCGTCTTGTCAGTTCTTCAAAACCGATAACGGAAACCAGCGAAGAATCCTTCAGCATGGCAATAAATTCATTGCCCAGCGGCGGAATAATGCGCTTAAAGGCCTGCGGCATAATTACATAGCGCATGGTCTGGTACCAGGTCATACCCAGAGAGCGCCCGGCTTCCATCTGCCCTTTATCGATGGACTGAATGCCTGCGCGGAAAATTTCGGCAATGTATGCACCGCTGTTAATGGAGCAGGCGCAGATAGCCGCAAAAAACGGGTCAATGCGCTGGCCGATAATGGTAGGCAGCGCAAAATATACCAGAAAGATTTGTACCAAAAGCGGCGTGCCGCGGATAAAATCTACATAAAAGTTAGCTGCATAACGCACCGGTTTAATGCTGGCAAGCCTTGCAACGCCGATAATCATACCTATCAATAAGCCAAAGCCTACGCTCATGGCGGTTATTTCAAGGGTAATTCCGGCGCCGGCCAGCAAAAGCGGTATAGCATCTTCAATAAGTTTAAAATTCAGTTCCATTAGGCTTGTCTTTCCTTCCAGTCAGCCTGCGCTTTAATAAATAAAATACGGGGCACACCTTCGTTGCCGTTGATGTTCCCCGCATTCAGGCGCAATGCTTATTTTTTCACTTCACCGAACCAGGTTTTGTAAATCTTGTCATATTCGCCGTCTTTTTTCAGTTCTGCCAAAGCTTTGTTAATGTCTTCAAGCAGTTTGGTGTTGTCTTTTTTAACGGCAATGCCATATTGTTCTGCTTCCATAACATCACCAACGGTTTTGGCAACTTCGCTGCCGCCCTGTGCCAGATAATAACCGATAACCGGGCTGTCGTTGATAACAGCGTCAACGCCGCCGTTGGTCAGTTCCATTGCAGACTCGGTATTGGTATTGAAAAGGGTTACTTTGGCATCTTTAACGCTGTTTGCTTTGTCAGCGCCGGTAGTGCCAATCTGTGCGGCAATGCGTTTGCCGGCAAGGTCATCAATGCTCTTGATGTCGTTGTTGTCTTTTTTAACCATTACAATCAAGCCGGAAGTATAGTAAGGGTCGCTCATGCCTACAGCCTGTTTTCTTTCGTCGGTAATGCTCATGCCAGCAATGGCAACATCAATATTACCGGTGTTCAGCGCAGGAATCAATGCATCAAAACCCATATTGGCAATTTCAACTTTGTAGCCGAGTTTTTTGCCGATAGCGCGGATTAAATCCATATCAAAGCCTGCCAGTTCATCGCTGCCTTCTTTCTGGAATTCAAACGGAGCAAATGTCGGTTCAGTTGCTACTCGCAAAACTTTCTCCGGCTGAGCCTTAGCTTCATCCTTGCTGCCGCCGCAGCCTGCAACTGCCAGTGCCACAAGCATTAAAGCAGCCATTAAAAACACCAAATACTTTTTCATAAACATAACCTCCAACAGCATAAATTTACAAACTTTTATCTGTTAAAATATTATAGCTCTAAAATACAGGTTAAGCAACAAAAACTTTCAAAAAACCTGTATAAAAAACCATTATTTGGCTTCGCCGAACCATTTATTGTAAATTTTATCAAATTCACCGTTCTGCTTCAGCTCATTAAGAGCCTTGTTAATATCGGCAGCCAGTTTGTCGTTGCCTTTTTTAACGGCAATACCGTAATCTTCGGCATTCAAAACTTCTCCGACGGTTTTTGCGTATTCACTGCCGCCCTGCGCCAAAAAGTATTTCAGCACCGGAGCATCGTTAATAACAGCGTCAGCCGCGCCGTTTTTCATTTCCAGCACAGCGCTGCCGTTATCGTTAAACGCTGTTACCTTGGCGCCTTCAACTTTTTCTGCGCGGAATGCGCCGGTAGTGCCAATCTGCACGGCAATACGCTTGCCTTTTAAATCATCAATGCTCTTAATATCGTTGTTGTCTTTCGGTACCATTACCAAAAGTCCGGATTTATAATACGGGTCAGAAAAAATTACCTGCTGTTTGCGTTCTTCAGTAATGCTCATGCCTGCCAGCGCAACATCAATGTTGTCTGCCTGCAAAGCAGGAATTAAAGCGTCAAAACCCATGGCGCTGATTTCCACTTTATAACCGAGATGTTTGCCGATAGCACGGATTAAATCCATGTCAAAACCGGTAAGCTCCTCGCTGCCTTCCGCCTGCATTTCAAACGGCGCAAAAGAAGGTTCAGTGCCGACACGCAGTAATTTTTCACCGCCCGCCTGTTTCTCATCATTGCCGCCGCAGCCGGCCGTAACAAGCGCCATTGCCAGCATGGCTGCCATTAATAATGCCAAAAACTTTTTCATCAGGTTATCTCCCTCCAATTTTCTGCCAACAGGCAGATTATAATAATGTATATTATAAAACTAAAAGCCCTTCTGCACAAGCAAAAATATGCAAAAAAGGCTAATTTTTATAAAATAAAGCAACTCAGCTGACCTGGTCTTCGCCCCCACACCCGCCTGCTGGGAGGTTCGCTCCTAAGCAACGTGCTCCCCACTACTGCTCCTCTCGCTTTTCGCGGCAGGACTTACTTCTAAGCTGCGCCGTGCTCACAGTAATTTTTACTGCTTACGTGGATCGTTTTGCCCGCAACTGGCATCGACTTTCAACCACAGACCTGAGCTGCATTTTAATTATAGCGGCTAATAGATTTTTTGCAATACCTGCGGCTAAAAAATTTATAAAATGCTCTTTGATATTTTGCCGCGTTGTAGTATACTATTATGTGCAAGATTTGATTGGACGGATTTTTAACAGGATGGTTGTTTTATGATTGCTTTACCCCAGACACTGGATTTTCCACGCGAAAATAACATACGAGAAATATGCAACTCGCTTTTAACGCTGCTGCAAAAAAAGGATACGGGTTTATACATGCACAGCCAGCAGGTTGCCAACTATTCGGCATGCATTGCGGCCAAGCTCGGCCTGCCCGCCGCAGAAATCGCTTCCATTAAAAGCGCCGCGCTTCTGCACGATATCGGGCATCTTTCCGTGCCTAACACGATTTTAAAAAAATCGCCTTATTTAAGCACGCGCGAGATGGCTACCTATAAACGCCACTGTCAGGCAGGCGCCAGCATGCTTGAAAATATTCCGGAATTTTCGCATATTATCGACATTATTTACAGCCACCATGAAAAATGGGACGGCACCGGTTACCCCAAGCGTTTAAAAGGCGTAAACATACCGCTGGGAGCGCGTATAATCGCCGTAGCCAATTATTACGACCGCATTGTAAACCCCTGCACCCATTACTGGCAAAAAACGCCTATGGAAGCCATTAAGGAAATGAACGACAAAGCCGGCACCGACTTTGACCCCAACGTTGTCCGTGCGTTTTTGGAATCGATAATACCGAGTAAAATAAGGTAAAAACAAACTAATATACAAAAGCTCTTGCTTCTTAATTATTAGAAACAAGAGCTTTTTATTTTACCTGTTTTTATACATTTTTTCGTAATACTTCTGGTATTCTCCGCTGATGATTTCCTGCCACCAGTCTTTATTTGCTAAATACCATTCAATCGTTTTGGCTATGCCGTCCTCAAACTTCGTCTGCGGCAGCCAGCCAAGTTCATTGTGTATTTTGGTCGAGTCTATTGCATAACGCCTGTCGTGACCAGGACGGTCTTTCACAAAAGTTATTAAATCCTCACTCTTGCCCAGCGCTTTTAAAATAATTTTTACTACATCTAAATTAGTTTTTTCGTTATGCCCACCAATATTATAAACTTCTCCATCTTGCCCATTGCGGATAATTAAATCAATTGCGCTGCAATGGTCTTCTACATATAACCAGTCGCGCACATTAGCGCCATCACCGTAAACCGGCAGTGCTTTGTCGTGCAAGGCACTAATAATCATTAGCGGTATTAACTTTTCAGGAAAGTGATATGGCCCATAATTGTTGGAGCAGCGTGAAATTGTTGCCGGTAAACCATACGTTCTGTGGTACGCCAAAACCAATAAATCTGCACTGGCTTTAGATGCAGAATACGGGCTTGATGTATGCAGCGGCGTTGTTTCAATAAAGAACAAATCCGGTCTGTCCAACGGCAAATCTCCGTAAACTTCATCCGTACTTACCTGGTGGTAACGCTTAATGCCGTACTTGCGGCAGGCATCCATTAATACGCCCGTGCCGATAACATTAGTCTTTAAAAACAGCTCCGGCTCCAAAATGCTGCGGTCAACATGGCTTTCCGCCGCAAAGTTCACCACAATATCCGGTTTTTCTGCTTCAAACAAACTGTAAACAAAATCGCGGTCAGCAATATCGCCGCGCACAAACCTAAAGTTCGGCTGCTGTATCGCACATTTTAAACTGCTTAAATTGCCTGCATACGTCAGCTTATCCAAGCAAATAAATTCATCTTCCGAATGATGTTTGAGCTGATAATATATAAAATTACTGCCAATAAACCCGGCTCCGCCGGTGATGATGAGTTTCATTTTTTTATATTATAATATTAATTTGTTAAATTTACTTCTTTAGTATTTTCTAAAATCTTATCTATATCCTTTTTTATGCACATATATTCTGTTCCGCCTTTTCTAAAAAGAAAATGGGGAACAGTAGTTTTTTCTGAAGCTAATCTATATATACTTACTATTGCATAATTATCACTCAAAATCATCGCTAAAGTATTATAATTATTGTTTAAATATAAATTAACGGAATGATTATTTTCCTTTAATTGATAAAATTTTTTTATATGATATTCAATTACATCTCTTATTTTCTCCTTATAATATGTTCCTTCATGTCCATTTTTAAGAGTTAAAGCATTCATTATATCTGTTTGTTCATAATTCTGTAAAACAAATGTAGTGTTGCCATTTTTTATTTTAATTCTTTCTTCAAAAAAAGGTAAATTAGCAGAAATAAATGCTTTTGCATCATTCATTATAATATACAAATTTGCACTATTAAGAAAATCCTTCTTGATTATTCCATTATCTATAGGTATTTTATCGTAAATTCCCATCAATCCATAATTATGACAATACTTTATGCAAGAAAACTTTTCTGAAGCTATTTTATTAATACTATTTTCTAAATTATTTTTATCTGAAAAAAATAAGAAACAACAAAAGCAATTGAATTTGTTAAAAGTGTTACACCACAAGTTAATATAAGAGTATACAAAAATTCGTCAGATTTTGTGTAACGTTCATTAAAAAACAGAGCCACAAAAGAAATAAGGGCACATAAACAAGCAATAATAATTTTATTTTTTAATATTTCCATGTTTTATCACCTAAAAATATTATTAATTATTTTTATTATACTCCTCTATTATATTTATTGCAAAAATAATATTAATTAGCTTTTTATTAGTACATCTTTTATCAAACTCTATCCTTCAACAGCAAATCAACTATCTTCCCGCCTGCTTTGCCATCGCCATAAAGCAGTTTTTCAAAAAGCTTAGCGTCATATTTATAATTTTTTACGGTTGCAATTATCTTGTCATAATCAGCGCCAACCAAAATATTAGCGCCACAATCAACAAGCTCTACCCACTCGGTTTCATCACGCAAGGTAAAGCATGGTTTAGCAAAAAAGTATGCTTCCTTCTGCATACCACCACTATCGGTAAGCACACCGGCAGAATTTTTAAGCAAATACAAAATATCAAAATAACCAACCGGCTCAATAACACACACATTTTTCAGCACAATGTTATTAGCAGCCATGGTTTTACGCGTACGCGGATGCATCGGCAAAATAACTTTTTCGTCTTCCGCAATTTTATCCAACGCCCGCATAATATCAGCCAAACGATTAATATCATCCGTATTTTCCGCCCGGTGGACTGTCGACAAATAATATTTACCTTCCGTTAATGCCTTAACTGCTTCATCAGGTTTGGCTATACCACCATAAAATTTTACAGCATCATACATAACATCGCCAACGTTATAAACGCCATGCGTGATATTCTCTGCCTGCAAATTTTTAACAGCAGTTTCTGTCGGGCACAACAATAATTTTGATATCCTGTCCGACAAGATACGGTTAACTTCTTCCGGCATATTCATATTAAAGGAACGTAAACCCGCCTCAACATGCACAACTGGTATATGCAACTTAACAGCAGCAAGCGCACCTGCCAAAGTAGAATTTGTATCGCCGTATATCAAAACGTAATCAGGCTTTTCATCAACCAAAATTGCTTCAATCTTCTCGAGCATACGCCCGGTCATTGCACCCTGCATGCCACCGCCGACATGCAAATTAAAATGCGGCTGCGGTATGTGCATCTCTTTAAAAAATATGTCCGACATATTAGCATCATAATGTTGATTGGTATGAATTATCTTTTCTTCGATAACTTCACCATTATTTAATTTGTTATGTTCCACAATGGCACGCGAAACAACAGCAGCCTTAACAAACTGCGGCCGCGCACCGATGATAGTTATAAGTTTCATGGTAGTACCTCATTATACAAATCAAATAATTTTTTTTCTTCTAAATTCCAATTATATTTTTCTAATACTGCTTTACGTCCATTATTACCCATTATTTTAACTTCTTTAGGATGATTTTTCATCCAAATTAATCTTTCTGACAACACATCTACATCAAACGGATCAATTAAAAATCCACATTTAGCATCATTAACTATTTTTTCCCATTTTGGAAAATCTGATGCAATAACAGCAATTCCTAAATACATATATTCAAATAATTTATTTGGCAATGCATTTACATGATTAGGTTCAGGTAAATATGTAACCAATCCCGCAAAAAATTCACTTGCCATATTCATTGCATCAACATATTTATGTTCCCCTAAGCAGTTCAAACTGTTATTTCCATCATTTTCAGGTATTTTTCCAATCAAATTTAATTTTAAACATGCTTTTTGAAAAGCTTTTAAAACTTGTTCACTCCCTCTTATTTTTGTAAATCCGCCCAGCCAAACAAAATCAGTATTTTTTAAATCAGATACAATTATATCTGATTTAAAAATAGGATAATTATAAATAATTTCAATATTCTTATTGTATTTTAAAAATTTAGCTTTTAAATCACCATGTACAACTATTACATAATCAAAATATTTACTACTAGTTTTTTCAAAAACATCAAATACTTTTGAAACAAATTTTCTTAAAGGTTTCTTTATCCAATATTTAGATAAAATAGAACCAGGATAATCTTCGTGTACATCATATATAACTTTTTTACCTTTTAACTTTAACACTAAACCAACAGGAATAAGCTCCGGGTCATGGAAATGGTAAAGCTCTGCATTGACCTCCACAGTTTTTTTATAAACCTGCCAAACTCGTGTAGTCATCCTTTTAAAACGGCTTGTTTTGCTACTATCAATATGATGTATTGAAACGCCATTAACCACTTCGTCTTTTTCAGCTGGGATTACAAGATGCACTTCATATTTTTTTGTAAGGCTTACACACTCTTTATGAAAAATTCTAGTATCAAAAGTTGTGTGTACAGAGCTTAAATGACAAACCTTTCGCATAGTTAAATCAAATCCTTATATAAATTTATTAAAACTTTTTCTTGTTCTTCCCAACTATTAGCTAAAGCCATATTTCTTGAATTTTGAGAAAGAAGTACATAGTCTTTTGTCATAATGTTTTTTATTGCACTAATAATACTATTCATATCATCAGGCGCAGCACTTACACCTATCTGATACTTATTTGCCAGTCTATTCATTTCAGGAAAATTACTGCATATTACCGGTAAGCCGACCATAGAATATTCAAAAAATTTATTAGGCAAACAATAATAATTATTTAAGCAAATATTATTGTACAAAATAATTCCATAATCGGCACTAACCGTATAGTTTAATAAAACCTGCGGCGTTACTGCCTCATGATAAAAAATATTTTTATATTTACCAGCATATTCTTTTATTTTATCTTCAAGCTCACCATAGCCCATAAAAACTATGCAAACATTTTCAATATCAATATTAGCAAATGTTTCAAGCAAAATTTCTATGCCGCGTCCTTTAGAAAATCCACCCTGGTAAAGAAAAATTTTATGTTCTTTAGGAATATTAAATTTTTCTCTAAAAATATTATTTTTTTTAACACAAACCAGTTTATTAGGGGAATTTAAAACAATATACGGCTTATTTATGCCATACATTTCTACATATTTTTCAGCAATTGAATCATTTACAGTAATCATTTTATCAACAGATTTTATTAAAAAGCTTTCTAAAATTTTTGCTAAACTTTTCCTAATACCTGTTAACCCTTTTACTTCCGTTTCGTATTCATGGGCATCATACACAATTTTTGTCTTTCCAAAACTGAATAGTTTAGCTACTGAGGCAATCGGTAAAGGCTGCAAATCGTTGCAATGAATTATGTCCGCATTTTTACATTCCTTAACAGTTTTATAGAAAAACTCGCAATATTTAAGCAGCTGATATGCCAAAGATTTTGGTAAGTTTTTTGTTTTTAAAATTACTCTGTGTACATCAATACCCGATACATTATCATACTCTTTTAAACTGCTTTTACCATCATGTAGTGCCAACACCTTTACATCAAAATTATTATTCTTTAATGTAATAGCTTCTTTAAGTACGCGGGTATCATTTTTAAAATTATTCATAACTATGGAAACGGCTTTTTTCATTGTTTACTCCACAAATATACTTTTAATTATTCCTTATTTTCAGTATGTTTCATAACATCTTTTAACGAACCAAAAACTTCCGTAAAAGGTGTATGGCAATCCGGCTTTACTGATTTGACAGGACTCGTTGCAATATTTTTAATTACTGAATCCAATAAAGATACAATTACAGCCTCATATTTACCCTTTTCTTCATCATTAAGGGATATACTTTTCGCTTCATCGCGATAGCTTAGATATGATTTAGACAAAGCATATTTATACTCGTATTCATCGCAAATTTGCTTTGTGTATGAAAACTGTTTGGAACAGAACCACGTAAACCATACTAAAATCATGAAGAATGGAAGATTTGCTAAAAATAAAAATGGTTTAACTTGTAATATTTCAATCATATTTTTCGTATAAAACTCTTCTGCCATAGTAAAGATAGAAAACATACCTAAAAAAGTCAAAGATAACCAACACCAATATGGAGTTAAAATTGCTTTAATCTCATCAAAAGGTTTAACATCATTCTTTGTTTCTGGCTCAAAAAATTTATAATAGATCCATTTTACAAATGGTAATAGTGCAATAAAAATACCTACTAAAAATATAATCAGTTTTAATAAAGTAAAATAATGCCAAAATTCTGTAAAAGTATCTGTAATAAAAAATATAAAAATTTCAAATAATACAGTATAAATTAAAACCGGTATATCTATATCCCCTTTAAGTTTCTTCCGTTCATTTAAAAAATAAGCTGCTAATTGTTCACGATTAACAGCATTTTGGATATCGTTAATACTCCTATAAATTCTATTTTTTGTTTTTTCGTGATATTGTTCTAATTCATTATATTGCTTTACTAATGTCGCTTTTATGTTTTCTATATTATTTTTGTAAATCTCTAATATTTTATTAAAACTACCTCTTTCGTTATCAATTTTGTTTATAGTTTCTTTATTATATGCAACCAAATCTTTAGAAATAATATCAGCTTGAATATTATAGTATTGTAATTTTTCCTTTAACTCATTAACATTAATTTCTAATTTTTCACTATCATTTACCAAAATATCATTAATAATGTTTATTAAATATTTTTTTATGACAGTGTCACCATTCATAATTTCTTTAGCTTTATTTTCTATTTTCTCATAATAATTATTCAATCTATTTAATTTTAAATAAAAATTATCTCTATTAACATTCTTTTCATGAACAGCTTCCACATCTACAAGAATTTTATAAAATACACTATCAAAAATTTTGTCACTTTCTATAACTAGACCTACAAATCCATAAGAATTATTATTAAACCAATTATATAATTTTTCTAAAACAGCATTATTATGTACTTCATAACTCAAATTTTCCGGATGAATATGTATATCATTTAATAATTTTTTTAATTGTACATATTCATTTTGTGTAAACTTTTCCAATTTAGTCACCATCTATATTATTTTTATATTCTTACAGGTATTTCTGAAATTACTACTTTCTTTTCTGCATCAACTACATCATTTTCATCAAGCTTTTTAATAAAAATGTCACGCAACTGTTCAGGGTTATCGCTCGGTCCTATAATAATTTTATATAAAATATCGTTAAGTTTAGTTGAATACCCAGAATTTTCATCATTCAAACTATCAAAATTAAGTGTTTTAATAATTCTTGGGACTCCCATAACATTTTTGATATCTTCATCTATAACAGTATCTTTTCCATAAATAAATTCATTACATAAAATTCGCCATTCTTTTTCTTCTTTAAATCCTTTATGTTTCAAACTTAATACTGATACTAAAAACTTTATATAAAAGTAATTTAAAATATTTTGTTTGGGAAAATTTTTAAAAATATTCAAATTGTCATCAATTTTATCTACAAAGTTTTTAAACTTATTTTGAAATTCATCGTAATCATAATAAAACATCGGTAACGTACAAGCTTTTGTTTTATTAGTATCTCCAATAAACGGTTCTATATTCAATACTAATGCCACACCATTTTTAGGTGCATAAGCACGCCACATTGATAACCTGCCATATTTATCGTAATCTTTTTTATGTTCGGTTAAGCAAAAAGCATAAGTCTTATCTAAGGTATTAAACGTTGTATTATATCTTACTATTAATTCCTCTGCTAACTTATCACTTATCTGATTAAGTATTGATTTTAGCCTTTTTCCTTCTTCAGTTTCATTAAAAGTTTTTGCTAACAAATTTTTACCTGTAATAACCTCTTGATAGTCATTCATATTTCCAACATTATTTAACCAAATTTCTTTATTTTTTATAATCTCTAAAGCAACAGAAGCAGAAGTGTAATGTGCTAATTTTAAGTCACTATCTCTCAAATTTTGCACACGAGTATAATAGTCAACATTAAAAATTTCATCTAAAATTTTGTTTGCTTCTATCATTATTTTAAAACCTCTTTTCGTATAATACATTATATTTACATTATACATTAAAGGTTTTCAAAATGTAAAATTTTTATTCTATACTTTAACTAACCCTAAAAATTTTCATCCAAATACCAAAATTAATCATTCTCCATATAGTAAATGAAAACGGTATTTTTTTATTAATTACATTATCAAAATATGATAATGCCTTTTTATTTAAAATACCATTTGATATTTCAATTGATTCTGATAATTTCTTTCTAAATACTTCAGAATAATTTCTAACCCATACCTCTTCAGGTGTAGCAAATCCAATCTTATCTATCCTATTGCAAACCTTTTCCGGCATATAGTTACGCATACTCTCCCTTAAAACTCGTTTGGTAATACCATTTGAAAGCTTGTACTCATCTGGCAATCCTAAAACAAATTCTACTAATCTATTGTCCAAAAATGGTAGCCTGCTCTCAACAGAATGTGCCATGGAATTACGGTCTTCATAATGCAAAAGCCTTTGTAAATTACTGCAAGTCAGCTGAGAAATTGATAAATCTCTAATTGTTGTAACTTTTGTTCCAATATTAGTAAACAAATTCTGCGGTTCAATTTGTAATTTTTCTAAATCTATCCACTCCGGCGCAATTTCAACATGATTATAATGTTTTCTCATTTCATTAAGCATAAAATCAGGTAAAAGTTGTGTCATAATTCCTTTTAATGCAAAAATTACACTATAATTATGTAATTTTTTACATGCAGATATCTCATCTAATAACTTAATCCATTGAAAAGTTTTGAAAAGTCCTGCAAATCTTGGCTTAAAAAAAGTGTGATAACCAGCAAGCTGCTCATCTGCGCCCTGACCATCCAGCATAACTTTTAAATTATTATTTGCAGCAGCATCAAATACACACCATTGTGCAAAAATACTTGTAGAACCAAACGGTTCATCCTGATGCCATGTAATTTTATCAACACTTTTAAATAACGTATCAAAATCAGGTAATGTAAAATATCCATTAATACATTTACTTTTTAAAACTTCATTTATAAATTGTCTTTCATCATACTTACTTACATCTGAAACTGCAGAAACGGTTTTTTGGTAATCTTCTTTGTTTTCCTGTTTTAATAAATAATTAACAGCACATACTATGCTCGAAGAATCTAACCCTCCAGATAAACAAGAACCGATCTGAACATCTGATCTTAATCTCAGTTTTACTGCATCAAAAAATAAATACTTAAATTCTTCAATAGCTTCATCAAAAGACCCGTAAAAATCATTAAATTGTAAATTATACCACTTGTATACATCGCATTTTATAAAATTTTTATCAAAATCAATTATTCCTGCTTCGCCAGGACGCAGCTGATAAATATTTTTAAAAAGAGTTTCATTGGTATGATCACTTACTCCCCAGCACAAATAATCATAAGCTCTCTGCTGATTGACATTAACTTTAATTTCAGGTATTTCTAAAATCTGTTTTATTTCAGAAGAAATAAAAATAGTATTATTATCTTTATAAAAATAAAACGGCTTTACTCCAAACCTATCTCTTGCTACAAAAGTTACTTTTTTAACTGTATCTACAATAACGAACGCCCACATACCATTAAACTTATGTAAACATTCTGCTCCCCAACAGTCATATGCAGCCATAATTACTTCTGTATCAGTATTTGATAAAAATCTATACCCCTTAAGCTCCAATTCTTTGCGTAACTCTATATAATTGTATATTTCACCATTATATGTTATCCAATATCTGCCACTTAAATACGACATAGGCTGATTTCCCGCCTCGGATAAATCTAAAATAGATAACCGTCTATGCCCTAATGCAATATTACCATCATTTAAATACACGCAATCAACATTATCAGGACCACGATGCTGAATAACCGCAAGCATTCTTTCTATGTATGTTTTTTCAATTTTTTTATTCGAAATTATTGCCGCTATACCACACATCAGCCTATACCATCCTTTTTGTCATCCAATAATTATATAATTCTCCAACAGAACAGCCCCACGCATTTCTCTTTCTGCTTTCTTCTAAAATAAATTTATAAACATTAAACCATTTTTTATTATTTAAATAGTTAGGATGCCAGCTAACACACAAACAACCATTAACTTTTTCCACTTCATCCAAAAATTTGTTTATTACTTTTTTGGCTTGTTCTTCATCCAACTCTAAAGAATTTACAGCAAACATTGCTCCATCCATTATTTGTTGAGAAACTTGCCATAAATTTAAAATCTTATTATTTAAATTATCAAATACAGGATAAGGAAATGAAGTCCCGGCTCTAAAACCAACTGAACGATTAAAGCCTTGTGTAGAATCAACCAAAAAACCTGCTTGTTCCTGCAAAAAAGGTGTTATGTTAACGTCATAAGTTAAATAATGATGCCTTATACTAATTATTTTATGTCCTACAATTTTTTCTAACTCATTCTTTTGTTCAATCAATAAATTAGGCTTATTAGCTGATATTATACTTCCATGTAATCCAATCTCTCATCCTAAACTATCTATTGTTTTAACCATATCAGCAACAGGAATTAACTTATTGTCAAAATATATGTCATCACTATATTTATAAATACAATCATTAACACTGCGATAAGTTACTAACGAAGGAAAAATAAAGAATGTAGAATGAAACCCATAATAATCCTCTAAATCAATCCATTCTTTAAAATCAATTTTATCATATTTGTTATTCAAATTTTTTAATACTTGCCTGAATGCTTTAACAAAACCTATAAATTTTTCCTTAGTTGAACTTTCGTAAAGTAACTTATATTTACACATACGCAGATAAAAATATAACTTTTTCATTGACACAACATCCATATCGTGTGTCAAACACACTGCAAATTTTTTATTATTTGGCCAAATATTATTTAATTTACCATATGTATTAATAATTTTATAATCCAACCATGGTTTAAATAATTTTCCTTCTATAAACGATTTATTATAAGAAAATTCCCAATTTCCCCATTGATCCCTCAACTGAGAGTTTACTTCTTCACAACGGACAATTTCTTCAAAAATTAACTTATCTAACTCTAAATCATATTTATCAATTTTTTGTCCATAAATTTTTTCTAAATATAATTTAACTAATTTATCTTGCATATAAAACTCTCTCTAACTTAAATTTTTACAATTTCATTAACTATATCTTTTAATGCATAGAATATTTTAGCCTTACTGCTTTTTTTACTTATACTAAAATACGGAATTTGCCGTGCACCAAATTGCCTAAAAGAATTTTCCACTTCTTCAATCATACTACCTTCAAAGTCAAATTTTTTTGTTTTATCATTTAAATATTTAATCATTTCTAAAATTAATAAACTTGTTGCTCCACTTGTTTTATAATTAGGGTCAATAGTGCTAATCAAATCATAAGCACTTTCATCATCCCAAATTATAAATAAAGCAGCATGTATGTTACCATTTTCGTCTGATGCATAAATAGTTTTACCTGAATTATTTTCATACACAGTATTATAAATTCTTTTAAACAAATCTTTAGAATATGAAATTTTTTTATTATGCAATGATAAAGTATATTTGTGATTTTCATAAAAATCCGAATACGACATATCAAAATTTACAGTTACTAAAGTTTCCGCTTTTTTTATGTTTTTTTTCTTTGCTTGTAAGAAATTTTGATAAACATTTTCAATATTTGAAATATCATCTAACACATATGTATATACTGTCGACTGAACATAATCATTCCAATAAAAAGGCAACCAATTTGTATATTTATAGTCAAAATACTGATGAAAATAATCAAAATCAGGTAACTCTTCAATTAATAAATTTACTATTTCTTTTTCAAAAGATAATTTTTTTCCATATTTTTGCCCTTTAGGATATTTAATATAAGGTCCTAATTTTTGTGTTAATTTTGGCATTGTACTAAACTTCATACCATAATGTTTATATGCTTTCATAAAAGGCATCGAAGCAAAAATCTCCCCACCTTTTTCAACTAAAATAACATCCCACCCATCTTCACCGCAAACAGCATCAAGCCAAAATGGTTTACTAAAAATAGGTATACTTTTTTCATTTTTACAAAATTCAATATATTTTTGCTTATTGTTCATATCTTTTCTCCACTTTAATCTCATTAATAAATTTGATACCAAAAATTAAAATTATATGGTATTCTCTATATTTTTTGAATCCTGCTTTTTCTATGCCATTAATGGATTTATAATTTTTTTTATTTACCGCAATTAAAATTTTATGCTGATAATTATCTTGTATTATTTTTTGTAAAACTAAAGGATAAATATTATTTCCACGCGCATGATTAGCAGTTTCGCACCAATGAATATAAGCCTCATCGATTTTTAAAAAATATTTTAAAAATCGATGTAGTGATATTTCCTGGTTAAACTGAACCCATGAACGATGAACACATTCATTATTTAGATAAGCATAATAACCACTATCACCGTTATCTAAAAATTTTACAAAACTATTTATATATTCAGGATTTTGAAAACTTAACGCATCATATACATTGTCATAATCCACTTTTTTTATTATTACTTTATTATTATTAATCTTTTTCATTTCAGTACGATTATAATAAAAAATGTATAAGATAATTCTATCATTTACGTAAATTCTATTTTTCAAAAATAGAAAAAATTTTTTTATTAATTTCATAATGTTTATATCATTAAACTCCAAAGCATCTTTTATATTCATTATACAAAGTAACAGAATATACTAAAAATATAAAAACTATCAATCCAAATTTAAACCAAACATTAATATCAAAATATAAATTTAAAATTATAATAGCGATTAACAATAATAAAGAAATAGCAAATATATATAAATTATATTTAATTAGATAATTTTTTTGAGAAAGCCAAAACATAATTCCAACAGTTAACAAATAACCCGTAACTTTAGATATTCCACCACCTAAAAGGCCAAAATATTTTATAAAAAGCAATGCAAAAGCAATATTAATTATTACTCCCGGCGTTACAGATTTTAGGACATTTACTGTTTTACGCATTATAATTGAACCTATTGCTACCTGATTAAATAAACCTAAAATTATTTGTGCTAAACAAAGAACACCAACTAATTTATATGCTTCTACAAAATCATTACCACCAAATATAATCACCGCTTCTTTACTAAATAAGGTTAGACACATTCCAATAAATGTTGTAACTAACAAATACAAACTAAATACAAAACTATATATTTTTTTTGCATTTTTATCATTTTTAACAGAAAGCCCTAAAATTCCCCATGCCAATTGAAACGAAGTAATACAAAACGCTAAAATTGCAACAACTTTATTACTTAATGCATAAATTCCGGAATATTCAAGCCCTAACTTGGAAGCAACTATATTCCTGTCAAACAAAGAAAGTATTAAAAACATTAATCCGGATGGTAAAAGTGGTAATCCGTATTTTATTAATAAAACTATTATTTTTCTACTAATTTTAAATTCAAAATATTTTTTTATTAACAATATAAAAAGACAGCCACTAACAAATTCACTAAAAAGCAGAGCTTCAAAATAACCATATATACTTCTTTGTAAAATTAAAACAAAAAAAATTTGTGAACCAACAGATAACAAAGAATAAAATACGGTACAGTATAAAAAATAAAAAGGTTTCTCAACAATTCTTAAAAAATCTCTTGAATAAGCTTGTAAAGTTAAAAAAGGAATAATTGATAATGCTACAAAAACAATATATTCTACATTTACCAAAAATTTATCAGATAAAACTAAACAATATCTAACAACAAACGGATAAGAAAGTAAAGGCAAAATAACAGCTAAACAAAATCTAATAAAAATTCCATTAAAACTTATGATTTTTTTAGTATAACTTTTCCCGGCATCAAAATAATAAAACGGAACTGCGCTATCCAATCCTGACACAGTAAGCATATATAAAAAGGCATTTACAGTAGCAAGTACATCAATAAGGCCGTACCCTTCTACGCCCAAAGCTCTGGTGTATAATGGAATCATAAAAATAGTAATTAACCCGCTTATGCCTTTTCCAAAACCATATATAATTGTTTCTTTACTTAGCTTTTTTAAAAAATTCATCTTTATAATTATTTTAATAACGATAAATATTCATTCTTTATATTACTTTTATCATCGACTTGTAACGAAAATTCACCATAATTTTTTACAAGCTCCTTTATTAAATTTTTTATTTTGATAATTGGTGCAAATCCACCATAATAATATCCTAATTTATCAGGGTTATAAAACCAATTCTTATTAACATTATCATTAATAATATTAATATAATTATCAATTACTTTTGAATATTCCCATTTACTATTAACAAAATCATAAGCTTTATTTCCATAATATACCCTTTTATTATTATCTAAAATTAAATTTTCTATAATTTTCTCCATATCTTGTGGCTGAATATATAAGCTTGGAAAAATTTCAGTATCTTTATAATCATTTTTTATAAAGTTCGAATATTCTCCTCCTATAACAACGGGCTTTTTTAATAATGCTGCTTCATAAGCACAACCAGAAAAAGGAATATCCGCATAGGCTTGATCTACTACTATATCAGCCGTTCCCATTATTTCTATAACCTTTTCATGTTCTAATCCATTTAATTCTATATACTCTATAATTATATTTTTAAGTAAGAATTTTTTCTTTAATCTATCAATAATTGAACGAATAAAAAATGTACCCTTAACTTCTAAATTAGAAGGAGCATGTACTATTCTAATATAATTTGTATTAAAATTATCATAATTACTGATTTTATATTCTTCTCTTATACGCGGTAATCCTATACTTGAAATTTTTATAAATTCTTTTTTGTGAAATACAGCCATCGAAGGTTCTGACAATATATAATCTGCATATTTTTCAATCTGTTCAACTAATTTCTTCTTTTTAATCGTTTCTTTATAAATTTTTTCTAATGTTGATTTAAAAAAAAATGCTCCATCAATATATGGTGGTCTTACATCAGAGCCCATTTCTATAACTATAATTTTCTTCTTTAACATTTTTAAAATTTTTAAATCAATATTATTATATAAGAATGTTCTTTGGGCAAATATAAAAATGAATGCATCAAACTTACAAAGAGTATATATAAAAAAGATACACATAAATAATTCATATAATACTCTATAAACAAAATGAAGTTTTCTATTTTTAACAATATATTTATACCTATATAGCCTTATAAATTTAACAAAATTCAACTTTTTAGGCAATGGTAATGTCTCATCCAAAGAATAAAATTCAGCAAAATATCCTCTTTCTTTTAATCCTTTTTTTAATGCAATTCCAACATATCCTATCGTAGTAAAACCTATAAAAATTGATTTTTTGGTCATTTAATCACCTCGAATATTTATTAAGAATCAGTTTTATTTGTTCATATTCTTCACCATTTGGATGTAAGCCATCAAAATTATATAATGAATTTATATAATTATTTTGCAAAAACGAATTAAAAAAATTAATATATCGAACATTATATTTAATAGGTAGTTTTTAGATTTTATAATTCAAATTTCTAATTCTATCATTTGATTTTATTTGCGTTTTTTCTGCAATATTTTTAGAAACCAGAAGAATACTTTTCTTCTATGCAAAAATAATAAGATACTATAAATTTAATATACTTTATTGCATATTATTGTTTTATTATTTTTCTTTACGTTTCTCAGTAGCCGCTACACCATACAAAATTTTATTATCCGCAACATCTTTTGTTACTATACTTCCCATCCCAACTATTGAATTCTTCCCTATCTTTAAATTTTCGCCTATGCAAGCTTTAGCTCCAATAAAAGCTGCTTCATCTATAATAGAATTGCGTAAAACAGTAGCGCCAGTAGCAATCATAGAAAAATCTTTGCACTGCGCATAATTAATGAGCATTGCTGAATACTCAACTATGACAAAATTTTGTAATTCAACACCAATACCTAAAAATGTATTTTCATGAATTATGCAACCTGCACCAATTTTGACATTACTATGAATCTTTGCTGTTGGGTGTATTAAGGTTTCAAAACTATCTAAATCCAACCCCATCTTATTTAAAAGTTTTTTTCTAATTTTTTGGGTATTTATTGATCCTATTCCAAAAACAAATTTTACATCAATAAGCGTTTTAGCTAATCCCAATCCACCTAATATTGTAATTCCATTCTTTTGTTTTAAATGATTATCTTTATTATCATCTAAAATACCAATTATTTTGTACTTTTTCTTTACTTTATTAATATCTTCAATTAAATCATATATCTCATAAAAGGCATCTCCTGCGCCGATAATGACTAATTTTTGAATATTATTCATCTATACTCCTTAAATACAGAAACTAAATTTTCACTAACCATAGTTATTTCATTTACTGATAAACCTTGATAAAAAGGTAATGCTAAACCTTGTTTATATAATTTTGCTGCATTTGGATAATCTTCGTCCGAATAACCATACTTATCTTTATAGTATTTTAGACAATGTAAAGCCTGTGCACCTAAATTAGTTTCTATATTATTTATTCTAAGTTTCTTTATAATGGCGTTCCTATCAAATTTTTCATCCAAGCAAATCATAAATGTTTGCCAGGAATGACCATCTACATCTTTGGGCAATCTATAAAAATTTATTTGTTGTAAATTTTCTCTATAAACTTTTTGTAAGTTTTTCCTAATATTTAACCAATTATCAAATTTCTTTAATTGAGTTCTGCCAAGCGCAGCTTGAAAATTTGTCATTCGGTAATTATATCCCGGCAAAACAAAATCCACACCGTTATCTACATATTTAATTCCATGATTTCTTAAAATTCTTAACTTTTCTGCCAATTTTTTGTTGTTAACTGCTATTGCGCCGCCTTCACCAGTAGTTATTGCTTTCCGCGGATGAAACGAAAAACAGCCAGTAACTCCAAATGTGCCAACTTTTTTGCCATTATATTCACTGCCCAAAGCGCATGCAGCATCTTCAATAACTAATAATGAATATTCATCTGCAATACGCATTATTTCTGACATGTCAGCCGGACATCCAAATTCATGAACGGGTATAATAGCTTTAATTTTTTCAGAACCATGCCAATCTTTAATAGTTGCTTCTATTTTAGTTACATCAATATCATATGTATCTAATGATACATCAACAAGAATAGGACTTGCACCAACCAGTTCAACAGCATTTACTGTTGCCGGAAAAGTAAACGCAGGTACAATTACAGCGTCTCCCTTGCCTATTCCTTGTGCAACCAAAGACAAATGTAAAGCTGCTGTACAAGACGATACAACTATGACATCTTCACAATTTAAATATTCAGCAAGTTCTTTTTCAAACAAATTACATTCTTCGCCATGCACAAGTTGCCCGCTTAATAATACATTTTTTACAACTTCAATTTCTTCATTTCCTATACTTGGTTTAGATAATTTAATCATTTTCTCACCTTATTTTTTAAACATATCAGGCAAATCCGGTAAACTATTCATATTTTCAATATACCAATTCGCAGTTCGCTTGATACCTTCTTCCAAATCTACTTTGGCTTTAAAATCAATTAATTTTTGAGCTTTTATAACATTAGGTACACGCAATTCAATATCAGCAGATAGTGCAGGTTTGAATACAATTTTTGATTTAGAACTTAAAATTCGACATACGATTTGAGCTAATCCATAAATTGTGGTAACAGCCCTTGCATTGCCAATATTAAAGGATTCTCCAATAGCATTTTCATGTGTTAAGCTTAATAAGATTCCTTCAATCATATCATCAACGTAACACCAAGCTCTAATCTGATTGCCATCACCGAAAATGTAAATATCTTCATTTTTTAATGCTTTACGAATAAATATTTGTATAGCGCCTTCACCAATTTGCCCCGGTCCATAAATATTAAATGGCCGCACCGTTACAGTAGGTAAACCATATTCACGATGATAAGCATGAGTTAAATGCTCACCGGCCAATTTACTTACAGCGTAGGTCCACCTTGCTTCGCCTACTGCTCCTGTAACTGTTTCTGTATCTTCATTTACCTTAAATGCATGGCTACCAAAAACTTCAGAAGTAGAAAAATCCAAAAAACGTTCAATTTCTTTATTATTTTTTACAGCTTCCAAAATATTACTTGTTCCAAGCATGTTTACCCGCATAGTACGGACCGGATTTTTTATTGTATTATCTATACCAGCAATCGCAGCAGCATGAATAACTATTTGCGCATCTTTTACACTTTCTTTTAATTTTTCAAAATCTAGAATATCACCTTTTATAAAGCGTAAATTTTTATGATTTGCAAATTTTTGATGGCTTAAAGAATCTCTGTCTAAATTGTCAAATACTGTTATCTCATTGTCTTCTATTAATTTTCCTACTAAAGTTGAGCCTATAAATCCGGCACCGCCGGTTATAAAAATTTTTTTATTTTTTATCATTTAATTTCACCTTTTATTTCAATAAAATTTCTATTACCTTTTCCTGTTCTTCTGCTTTAATCCATGGGCTCATGGGCAGGCTTAATACGCCCTGTGATGCACGTTCTGCATTCAGTAGGCTGCCGGTTTTATAACCTAATGCTGCATAACAAGTTTGCTGGTGCAGGCATTTGGGGTAATAAACCATGCTGGGAATACCGGCTTCTTTAAGTTTTGCCTGCAATTCTGCACGCTGCTGCGCATTATCAAGCAGCAGGGTATACTGTGCCCAACTTGATGTAAAGCCTAGCAATACGGTCGGCGTTACATATTTACCGCTTAAGCCTTTGGTATAAGCAGCTGCAACTTCGTTGCGTTTTTGCAGTTCATATTCTTTAAAGGCTTTCAGTTTAGGCAGTAATATAGCTGCCTGAATGGTATCAAGACGGCTGTTTAAACCGATACGGACATTGTCGTATTTTTCTTTGCCTTTACCATGGATACGGATAGAAACAAGCAACTGTGCAAGTTCGTCATCATCAGTAAAAATTGCGCCGCCATCGCCATAGCAACCAAGCGGTTTGGCAGGAAAGAAGGATGTTGTTGCCGCATCGCCAAAGCTGCATGCCATTTTGCCGTTAATATTGCCGCCAAAGCCCTGCGCACCGTCTTCCAACACTAAAAGGTTATATTTTTTTGCAACAGGCAATATCTTGCTGTAATCAGCAGGCTGACCAAAAAGGTCTACCGGTATAATTGCTTTAGGTGTTAATTTGCCTTCGGCAATAACTTTTTCAATTTGCTGCTCAAGGCTTGCCGCATCCATATTAAAAGTTTTTAAGTCGATATCGGTAAACACAGGCGTTGCACCGACAAGGCTGACAACTTCAGCCGTAGACATAAAGGTAAAAGTAGGCACAAATACTGCGTCACCTTTTTTTATGCCCCATGCCATCAGCACCATGTGCAGGGCATCAGTGCCATTGGCGCAGGTAATGCAGTGTTTTACGCCTACATATTCTGCAAGCTGCTGTTCAAGTTCTGCTACTTCAGGGCCCATTAAATAATGCCCATGATTTAAAACTTTTTGTATATTAGCGTCAATTTCTGTTTTAAGTTTTTTATATTGTGCTTTTAAGTCTATAAATTCCATTTTGTTCCCTCTTTATTTTTCTGTAAGGCCATTTTCTGTTTCAATATAGCTTCTGCCGCATTTATGACAGGTTAAACCATCAGTTAATTTTTCTCCGCATTCACACATCCAGCCAACCTGGCGTGCAGGTACGCCAATCATCATGGCGTAATCTTTTACATTGGCAGCAACAACACTGCCGGCAGCAATAAAAGCCCAACGCCCAACGGTATGCCCGCAAACAATTGTTGCATTAGCGCCTATTGTAGCTCCCTGCTTAATAAGCGTTTTTTTATAACCTGCACTGCCCTTTGGGTATTTGGCACGCGGGTTCATATCATTGGTAAACACCATCGAAGGGCCGCAAAAAACATCGTCTTCAATCTCTACGCCTTCGTAAATTGATACGTTATTTTGTACTTTTACACCATTACCGATTTTTACGTTATTGCTGACGTTTACATTCTGCCCAAAAGAACATTTTTCACCAATGACTGCACCAGATTGAATATGGCAAAAATGCCATATTTTAGTGCCTTTGCCAATTTTTACATTATCGTCAATATAACTGCTTTCGTGTACAAAAAATTCTTTATCGCTCATTGTAAAATCTCCCTGTAAAATCAAGCGTGCTGCATTCTTTCAGCGGCAGTTTTACCGGCTTTCCTTCTGCCGCAGATTTATAAATTGCCAGTACAAGTTCAAGCGCATCTCTGCCAGCTTTTGCATCTACATAAGGTTGGTGATTATTTTTTATTGCGTCAATTACATCGGCAAATAAGCTGGTATGACCGTTACCGTATACATTGCTGGTTGCTTCTTTAAGCCCTTTATTTTCAGCATCTGCTTCTGTTTCATCGGCAAAATCCCATACATCAATATTGTTGGTAGATGTACCGCCAATTTTTACAGTACCGGTTTCGCCAAATAAATATAATGTTTCTTCAAGGTTTTTAGGATATACGTTTGTTGTTCCCTCAATCGTAGCAACTGCACCGTTTTTAAAACCTACAACTGCCATACCGAGGTCTTCGGCTTCCAGATAGCGATGAAACTGCTGTTTGGTTTTGCCGTAAACTTCGTCAATTTCTCCGCCCATCATCCAGCGCAGCAAATCAATGCCGTGAATGCACTGATTCATAAGCGCGCCGCCATCCTGAGCCCAAGTTCCCCGCCATGGTGCCTGGTCATAATAATTTTTATCGCGGTTCCAGCGTACATGAATTGAACCATGAGAAATTTTGCCAAAACGTCCTGCTTCCAAAGCTTTGCGCATTTTTTGCACAGCTACATTAAAACGGTTCTGATGGCAGGCAGATACTTTAACGCCATATTTTTCGGAAGCTTCAATAATTTTATCAGCATCAGCAATGCTCATTGCCATTGGCTTTTCGATAATTACGTTTTTATTATGTTCTATACAGTAAAGCGCAATCTCTGCGTGTAAACCGCTTTCAGTTGCAATACTGATAAGTTCAATATCCGAATTATCTGCCAGCATTTGCTTGTAGTCGGTATATCGCTTAATGGAAGTTTCGTTTTGCAAATTATATTTTGCAAGCAGCACTTCCATTTTTTCTTCTATAACATCACATACAGCAACAATTTGCAGTTTATTGTTTAAAGCTGCTTTAATATGGTTAACAGCTATACGGCCGCAGCCGATAAGTGCATATTTCATTTTTACTCCTTATAACACTTCAATATTATGCCTGTCAGCAATATTTTTCATTGCATTTTTAGCATCAAAAATCAATTTGGCATTTTTAGATACCAAATCATAATCAACATTTGTATGGGCAGCAGTTATAATAACCAAATCGCTGTTTTTAATAGCTTCTGCAGTTAATTCTTTTATGCTTTCCATTTGCACTCCGTCATGAAAACGGAATTTAGGAATCCACGGGTCAAAATACTGAATTTTTGCTCCACGTTTTTCAAAATTTTTAATTACTGTTAAAGCCGGGCTTTCACGGTAATCATCAATATCCTGCTTATAAGCCACACCTAAAACAAGCACTTTAGCATCTTTTAAAGCTTTTCCAAAACGGTCGTTTAATGCTTCAGCACAGCGGTCAACTGTATATTCAGGCATTCTGTCATTAATCATGCCTGATGCTTCAATCATAGAAGTATGGAACCCGTATTCACGTGCCTTCCACGCCAAATAATACGGGTCGAGCGGTATGCAGTGCCCGCCAAGACCGGGACCAGGATAAAATGCCTGAAATCCATACGGCTTTGTTTTAGCTGCATCTACTACTTCCCACATACTGATGCCCATTTTATGGCACAAAATAGCAAGTTCGTTTACAAGACCGATATTAATATTACGGTAAGTGTTCTCTAAAATTTTTTCCATTTCGGCAACTGCCGGAGAAGATACTTCGTAAACATCACCTTCAAGCACATGGCGGTACATTTCGGCAATAACCTCGGTTGCATCTTTGCCTATTGCGCCAACTACTTTAGGTGTATTTTTTGTTTTATAAATAAGATTGCCCGGGTCTACACGCTCCGGAGAAAAGCCTAAGTAAAAATCCTCTCCGCATTTAAGCCCGGAGCCTTCTTCCAAAATAGGTTTAATAAGTTCTTCGGTTGTGCCTGGATAAGTAGTAGATTCCAAAACTACCATAGTTCCCTTTTTGAGATGTTTTGAAACGGATACCGCACTGTCGTGTACATAGCTAATATCAGGCTGCTGATGCTCATCAAGCGGGGTTGGTACACAAATTGCAATAAAATCTACATCTTTTACAAAAGTAAAATCAGTAGTAGCAGAAAGCATTCCGCTTTTTACAATAGCCTCAAGGTCTTCGTTGACAACATCTCCGATATAGTTATGACCTGCATTTACCATATCTACTTTTTCTTTTTGTACATCAAACCCTATGGTTTTATACCCTGCTTTGGCTTTTTCTACCGCAAGCGGAAGCCCAACGTAACCAAGCCCCACTACTCCGACCACAATTTCTTTACTGCGTATTTTATTAAGCAGTGTTTGTTTCATCATAAAACATTAACCTCCATAATTTGTAAATTTATAAACAACTTTGTTTTCAATCCCTAAAAAACAAATCTTTTGTATAAACTTTATTTTTAACATCCAACAATTCTTCAGCCATTCTGTTTGCTACTATTACATCACTTTCTGCTTTAAATTTTTCAAAATTTCTTTCTACTTTAGAAGCAAAAAAACTATCTTCTTTTAATGCAGGTTCATATACTATTACTTCTATGCCTTTGGCTTTTAAACGTTTCATTATACCTTGTATAGATGAATGCCTAAAATTATCACTGTCATGTTTCATAGTAAGGCGATAAATACCAACTACTTTCGGATGCTTTGCCATGATTTCATCAGCTATAAAATCTTTTCTTGTCCTGTTTGCTTCTACTATTGCCGTTATAATATTATTAGGCACATTGGCATAATTAGCCAAAAGCTGCTTGGTATCTTTTGGCAGGCAATAACCACCATATCCAAAAGATGGATTATTGTAAAAATCGCCTATCCTTGGGTCAAGGCATACTCCTTTTATTATTTGTTCTGTATTTAACCCTTTTATATCGGCATAGGTATCAAGTTCATTAAAGAAAGATACGCGCATAGCAAGATATGTATTGGCAAAAAGTTTAATAGCTTCTGCTTCCGTTGTATGTACATATAAGATCACAATATCCTGTTTTATTGCACCTTCTTTTAGCATCTTTACAAAGGCTTCCGCTTTGGCTTGCAATCCTTTAGTACAGTTTTGCGGCAAGCCTACTATAATGCGTGAAGGATAAAGATTGTCATATAAGGCTTTTCCTTCACGCAAAAATTCCGGTGTAAATAAAATATTAGGTAATTCAGGGTATTTTTTGCTTATTGTTTCTGTATAACCGACAGGCACAGTAGATTTTATGATTATTGTTGCTTTTTGATTTACTTTAGCAATAATATCCAATACTGCTTCGATAGAAGATGTATCAAAATAGTTTTTATCAGGATCATAATTAGTAGGTGTTGAAATAATTATATAATCTGCTTCGCTATATGCCTTTTCAGCGTCAGTAGTCGCAGTTAAATTAAGTTCTTTGTTTTTAAGATATTCTTCAATTTCTTTATCAAATATTGGCGATATTTTATTATTTATAAGTTCAACCTTTTCTGGAACTATATCGACCGCTATCACTTCATTATACTGCGCTAAAAGCACGGCGTTGCTTAATCCTACATATCCTGTTCCTGCTATTGCTATTTTCATAAAATCACCTATCAAAAATTTTTACAAAAAATATTTTCTTATAAATACCAAAAATTACGTTTCTAATGGTTAAAACAAATGATTCAATTACATTTTTATTTAAATTATTTCTAAACAATATATAATGCCATTTTATTAATTTAAAATAGCTTTTATTAGAAATAGAACCACTTCTTTTTCTATATTTTGCTAAAACTTCATTTAAAAGATAGCAATTTTCTTTTTCTATAATCTTGAGCCACATTGCATAGTCGTTATTTTTTTTAATATCAGGAATTTGAACTATTCCTAGATTTTCAACATTATACATTACTGTTAAACATCCAGGCCAGCAATAATTATACATACCTGTTTTTGTAATTTTGTTGGGTCCTGTAATCATTTTTCCAGTAATTTTTGAGTTCTCATCAATTTCTATATAATTCGTATATGAAAAATAATATTTATTTTTTACCATGAAATTAATTTGTCTTTCTAACTTTTGAGAGCTCCATATATCATCGCTATCTAAAAAAGCAATCCACTTTCCTTTTGCTTGTTTTATAGCAAAATTTCTGGATAACGCAGCCCCTTTGTTTTCTTTATTTTTTATATAATGGATACGTCTGTCATTTAAAAATTTTTCTACAATTTTATCTGTATTATCTGTAGAAGCATCATCAACTATTATTAACTCCCAATTCTTATGCGTTTGCCTAATCACACTATTTATTGCTTCACCAATAAAATTTTCCGTATTGTACGATGGCATTATAATTGATACCAAATCACTCATATTTTTCACCAGAACTACAAATTAATTTTTCAGCTATTTTAGTTTTAATTTCATATTCTTCTAAAGATATTTGCCTTGTTCTTAAAAGATAATCACCATAATCTTCTGCTGTTTCCATTCCCTCTGTATTTATATCTTTTTGAGCAGTTACTTTAAAAACTGTTCTAAACATTATTCTCATATCTTCTAAAAAAGATATATTTTGAATATATTGCAAATCAAATTCTAATTTTTTTCCCCATGAAATATTATTTCTGCCATTAACTTGTGCCAGACCTGTTAAGCCGGGATAAACACTTTGACGTTTCATTTCTTCTTTAGTAAAAAATACCATATCCCTAACAAGCTGCGGTCTTGGTCCCACAATACTCATATCACCTTTTAAAATATTCAATAATTCCGGAAGTTCATCTAAAGATGTAGAACGTAATTTTTTACCAAATTCATTTAAACGTATTTCATCTGGAAGCAATTTACCTTTCTCGTCAACTTCATTAGTCATGCTACGAAATTTATACATTTTGAATAATTTGCAATTTTTTCCAGGGCGAATTTGTGTAAAAATTACTGGTGAACCTAATTTAATTTTTATTAAATACGCAATATATAATAAAACCGGTGATAAAATAAGTAATGCGCAAATTGAAACAACAATATCAAATAACCGCTTAAAATATTTTAGATACATTTTTATTCCTTATTTAAATTTTATAATTTTTATAGGTATTCCGGCGCAAGTACAACCGGGGGGGACATTCCTGTTTACTAAACTACAAGCACCAACAATACTTTCTCTCCCAATAATTACGCCATTTTCACTATGGTCAGCATTATTACTTATAATACTGCTTCTCATACCAATGTATGCTCCATCTTCAATAATTATTGGCAAATGATTTTGATTTTTTCCATGGCAAGCAAAATACACACCATAAGAAATTACTACATTATCACCTATTTTTATACTGTCATAGCACATATCATCTAAATAACATTTCATTCCAACAAATGTATTTTTACCTATTTTAAATCCACAAAATCTATAAAGGATTACTCTTAAATTATTAAACGGACAATTGGCAATAATAACGTTTGTAAAAAACTTTCTTATAGGTTTTGTTATTATTGTTATCAAAGAATAATCATAATAATAAGGAGCGTCTTTACCAACAAACTTTTTATATGCAAATTTTAAAATCCACATAACAATCCTTTAATAATCTCTATAACTACATTCTGTTGCTGTTCCGTCATTTTATTATCACTCGGCAAGCAAATTCCTCTTGCAAAAATATCTTCACTTACCGGCCTATTTTCCGTCATTATAAAATCATTGTTTTTATATACAGGCTGCATATGCATCGGTTTCCATATCGGTCGGGATTCTATATTTTCTTTTGCAAGCGCCAATCGTATGTCTTCCGGCGTTACTTTTTCTCCTTCATTTATCGTTAAACAGCTAAGCCAAAAGTTAGGTTCACTGCATGATAAATACGGGTTCATTTGTACAGGCAAATCTTTAAATGCTTCCTTGTAACGCATATAGATTGCCTTTTTCTGAGAAATATGTTCATCCAAATGAAGCATCTGCCCTCGCCCTATGCCTGCAACTATGTTGCTCATGCGGTAGTTATACCCTATTTCTTTATGCTCATACCAAGGGCAGTTTTCCCTTGCCTGTGTTGACCAAAATCGTACTTTTTTTACGGCTTCTTCATTATCACTTAAAAACATGCCGCCGCCGGAGGTTGTTATTATTTTATTGCCATTAAAAGAAAGGGCAGAGTATTTACCGAATATTCCTGTTTGTATACCTTTATAAGTTGCGCCAAGGCTTTCGGCTGCATCTTCTATTAAAGTAACTTTATATTTTTGACAAAGCTCACGTATCTCATCAAGTTTAGCCGGCGTACCATAAAGGTTTGCAATAATAACAGCCTTGGCGTTATATTTTCTTAGCCCTATTTCTAATGCTTTCGGGTCCATATTCCATGTTTCTTTTTCGCTGTCGATAAATACCTGCATGCCACCTTCGTAACTTACAGGGTTTACTGTTGCAGCAAAGGTCAAGTCGCTGCATAAAACAATATCGCCGCGCTGTACACCCGCCAGCTTTACTGCCATGTGCAGGGCTGCTGTACCAGAATTAAGTGCAGCAGCTTCTTTTACACCAACGTATTCAGCAATACTTTTTTCAAATTCATCTACGTTTTTCCCTAAAGGTGCTACCCAGTTTGTATCAAATGCTTTTTTTACATATATTTCTTCTTCGCCGTGCATAGTTGGTGAAGAAAGATATAATCTTTCTCTTGGCATTTTAATTATCTCCTTTGTTTTCTTTAAATGTTTTCCCTGTTTGGCGTATAAGTAGGTACTATCTTTTGCAGTGCTGCTACTACTTCTTCACCATCTGTTATTTCAAGTATTTTGCTTATTTCCCTATCAAGTCCGGCTTTATCTATTTCTTTTATCCTTGCAGTAAAGATTTTTTTGTGCGTTGTTTTTTCCGTGCCGTCTTCAGCACTCAGCAGTTCTTCAAACAGCTTTTCTCCCGGCCTTAAACCGGTTATTTTTATTTCTATGTCTTTATCAGGTATTAACCCTGAAAGCGTTATAAGGTCTTTGGCAAGATCGTATATCCTTACCGGTTCGCCCATGTCAAGTACGAATACTTCCCCGCCTTTTGCCATAGCCCCGGCTTGTAA
>UMKJ01010118.1_pt1 | contig 30404 bp, 20 predicted proteins | sample 1966301 | NCBI WGS metagenome assembly UMKJ01 (sample SAMEA4836173, study PRJEB28245) | human gut metagenome | biome: gut microbiome; material: fecal sample | place: Denmark | collected 2008
GCTTCTATTGCCATCTCATCGGGAAGATACTCGTCAATTATGCCTGTAACGCGTTCGAAAATCTTTCCAAGCCGCAGATATGTGTCGCTTTCCTTGCGCATATCTATCACGCCCATGACGACAAGTTCTGCTTTATTGCCGACAACCCTTATGACACCGTAGCCCATGACATTGGTTCCGGGGTCTATCCCAAGCACTATTTTCTCTGTCTTCGACTTTATCATCTATCCATATAAGGATTGTGCGCAAGTTCTTCACCTATGGTCGTCTGAACATCGTGTCCCGGTAATACCACCGTATCATCGGGTAACTGTGCCAGATGGCGCAGGCTTTGGATTATCTGCATCATGCTTCCACCTTTGAAATCGGTGCGGCCGATTGACAGATGGAATAGCGTATCGCCCGAGAACAGGACGTTCTCCTCGCTGCAATAATAGCAGACAGAGCCGCGCGAATGCCCCGGAGTCTCGATTATCGTAAACTTGTGATTACCGAATGAAATGACATCATTCTCTGATAGCAATTTGCCGATGGGAGGAAAGTCGTAACCGAGTGTCATTCCATAGAACTTTTCGGCTTGTTCCTTGAAACCATTCATCAAGTTTTCGTCCTTTGCCGCAACTTCCGGCTTCAAGCCAAATTCCTCGAAAATGGTGTTGTTGCCAAAATTATGGTCGAGATGTCCGTGCGTTACAATCAAGTGCTTGGGCACGAATTCATTGTCTCGGATATAGTCAACGATAGCCTTGCGCTCCTCTTCATAGTAAGCGCCGCAATCTATTATTACGCATTCTTTGGTGTCATCGCTTGCGATATAGCAATTTTCCTGAAGCATATTGCAAGCAAAGCGTTTTATGTTAAGCATATTAATGGTACTTAAATGATTAATTGTCTTGTATAATCTGAAACGAAGCAGATATGTATCTTGCCTCTATAATACTACATCGGCAGATAAATAACGTTCTTTTCCTTAAACCATTCTTCGCTGAACCAATTGCTCAGCTTAGACACTTCTACGATGTTCTTGTATGGTCTTATCTCTTCAGTAAGGTTTCCACCCTTTAACACAATCACGCCGTTGGGCATTGCGTTCGATTGTTTCTTCAGGATATTCTTACGTATAATCTTCACTAAGTCGGGCAAAGGCATCACGGCACGGCTTACAACGAAGTCGAACTTGTCGTTTTCCTCCTCACCTCTCTTGTGCACGGCAGTTACATTCTTCAGTCCGATAGATTGGGCAACATCGGCTGCCACCTTTATTTTCTTGCCCGTTCCGTCTATAAGTTTGAAGCTCACGTTAGGGAACATTATGGCAAGAGGAATACCAGGGAAACCGCCACCAGTGCCAAAATCGAGTATTTTTGTTCCGTCCTTGAATCGTAAGGTCTTGGCAATGGCAAGCGAATGCAGGACATGATGCTCATAAAGGTTGTCTATATCCTTGCGTGAGATAATGTTAATTTTTGCATTCCATTCTCTATACAAATCCATTAAGGCGGCAAATTGCTTTTGCTGAACGTCTGTAATGTTGGGGAAATACTTCAGAATTATATCCATCTGTGAATACTTTATATATATATAATAATGTGCAAAGTTACGTATTAACATTGAGAAAAACGAATAAAACAAAAATAATTGAAGTAGGCCTTGCATTCACATCCATTTGTAAATGTATAAATATACCAAACTCGCATGAGGCTGTTCTTATTGATATGACAGTTCATTATGTAATTTTTATTTACAAAAATAGGTTTTTCTGAATGTTACCCATTTCTGTGAATGTCTGTTAAATATAGGTCTCTTACCCCGTTTTCTCTATTTTTTTGCCTCAAAAATTAGGCGATAAAATTCAAAAAATCATGTTTAGAAGCTTCAAAACTGCCATTTTTGACAAAAAAGAGAGGGTCTTTTCATAAAAAAATGACGTCTCCGAAAGTAGCGAAAATTGGCATTTTGGCGCGATTTAACATTTGTTGGCTTTCAAAAGTGGCACTTTTAGAATCTCAAAGTAGCCACTTAAGGACGCTAAAGTGCCACTTTAGGAGGCTCAAAGTAGTACTTTGAGGGCCTCAAAGTGCCACTTTGACGATGTTAAGAAGCTATTTTAGCGTTCTCAAAGTACCAAAAACGCATAAAAAAAGGATAAGTTCTTGATTATCAAAAACTTATCCCAAAATGCCGTAAAATGCTCTATTTTGGCGTATTTGCAGGCAAAGAAGATTTTGATTGTAAATACGCGATTCTGAGAAGGCTATTTGTCAAAATCTTTCATAAAATATCATGCCGCGTCGATGGAATTGTCTTGTAATATTCATTAGATAATTCTACATAAATATACATCCTATCTGATAGACTGCGGCAGACACTATCCATGCCAATGATGTGGTGTAGACGGCTGTGAAGATAGCCCATTTCCATGAGCCGGTCTCGCCTTTTATTGCTGCTATTGTCGCTATACACGGGAAGTATAGGAGTACGAAAAGCAGGAAACAGTAGGCTGACAGGGGTGTTATGCCTTCGCTAAGCATCTGCTTTCTCAAGCGTGTGTACTTCTCGTTGTCTTCGTTATAGCCATCGTCCTCAGCGAAACTATCATCATCAGCATATAACACTCCCATTGTAGAGGCCACTATTTCCTTTGCTCCGACACCGGAAATCAAGCCCACATCGAGTTTCCAGTCGAAGCCTTGTGGTGCGAATATCGGCTCGACAGTTTTGCCTATCCGTCCGATATAGCTTTGTTCGAGTTGTGCCTGACTATTGAGTTTCTCGTCGTGAGGGAAATATCCAAGTGCCCAAACGATGATGCTCGCCACAAGTATTATGCCTCCCATTTTCTTTAGATATTGCTGTCCTTTCTCCCATGTGTGGCGGCCGATGGCTTTCCATGTCGGGAATCGGTAAGGGGGAAGCTCCATCACAAAAGGAGTATCCTCTCCCTTAATGACAAACTTGCTGAGTATTCGACTCACTATTACAGACATCAGAATGCCGATAAAGTAGAGCGAAATCATGATTAACGAGCGGTGTTGTGCGGCAAAGAATGTACCTATAATCATAATGTAGATAGGAAGCCGGGCCGAGCAACTCATCATCGGAAGAATCAGCATCGTTATCAAACGCGACCGTCGGCTTTCGATAGTGCGGGTTGCCATTATGGCAGGAACGTTGCATCCGAACCCCATGATGAGTGGTATGAATGACTTTCCGTGCAGCCCCATCTTGTGCATCAGTCTGTCCATGATGAAGGCCGCACGCGCCATATAGCCACTATCTTCCATGAAAGATATGAATGCGTAGAGTATCAGAATCTGTGGTAAGAACACGATAACTGCGCCCACACCTCCGATAATTCCGTCTACCATCATTGCCTTTAACGGACCTTTTGGCATGACTTCGCTTATAAATTCTCCAAGCCAGGACACTCCGGATTCTATCCAATTCATGGGATATTCTCCTAAAGAGAATGTCGTCTGGAACATTATGAATATCAAAAAGATGAATATGGGAAAGCCTGCATACTTGTGCGTGATGATAGCATCGAGCGCATGGGTTATCTGATAGGTGTCTTTCTTCTGACCAACCTCAAAGTCAGACTCTTTCAAAGCACCGTTTATGAAGCCGTATTTGGCATTCATGAGTGCCGTTTCGCTGTCTTCTTTCAGTTCTGTCTTTATGTCTTCGGCTGCTTCGTTGCGCAATTGGATTATCCGTTCGCCGTTATGAAGTGTCTCGACAAATGTCTCCGCGCTCTTGTCGTTCTCAAGTAACTTTATAGCGAGATAGCGGGTAGAGTACTTGTGGCGTATCTCCTCATTGTTCCTCAGTTCGTTCTTGACCTTGTCTATGGCGTTTTCGATGTACTGTCCATGATTGATGTGGATGTGCCTGTATATGCTTTTGGGCTTGGACCCATGTGCGAAGTCTTCGTCATGATTGCCTCCGTGCTTCAATTCATAGTCTTTGTGCCAATCCTGCAAGTCGCACGCCACCTCCGGGTTTATGTTTCCATCCTTATCTATAAAGTCAACGCCCTCATACAGATTTATTATAATATGGAAAAGTAGGTCTACTCCTTTACCCGTCTTAAAGACTGTCGGCACCATAGGAACACCAAAGAGTTGGCCGAGTTTGCGGTAGTCAAGACGGTCGCCCCGGTTCTCAAACTCATCGTACATATTCAGCGCACATATCATACGTAAGTGCATATCCACAAGTTGTGTGGTGAGATAAAGGTTACGTTCAAGATTGCTCGAATCTATTACGTTTATGACAAAATCCGGAGTCTTGTCTATAATTTGTCTGCGTACATATAATTCTTCCGGTGAGTACGCCGACAGGGAATATGTGCCAGGAAGATCGACAAGATTGAATTCATAGCCTTCAAATTCAAACTTTCCTTCTTTTGCATCTACGGTAACACCGCTGTAATTTCCGACACGCTCGTGTGCCCCCGAGGCGAAATTGAATAGCGAAGTCTTACCGCAGTTTGGGTTTCCTACAAGTGCGATGTTTATAGTACGGCGTTTTTGCATGGCCGCTTTACGCAATTGCTTGTCGGTGAGGGGCTGCTCATCGTCGTAATTTTCGGAGTTTGTCGGCTTCGGAGAGTGTTGTTGGGCTTTTACTTGTTTCTCTATGAGTTTCGCTTCTTCGGTAGAAATGATTTCTATCATTTCTGCTTCTTTATGTCGCAACGACACTTCGTAGCCCATAAGTTTGTATTTTACGGGGTCTTTGAGCGGGGCATTAAGCAAGACTTCTACAACCTTGCCTTTGATAAAGCCCATTTCCACGATTCTTTTACGGAAGCCGCCGTGTCCCAATATCTTTACGATGACACCGCGTTCGCCCGTTTTTAGTTCTGAAAGTTTCATTATTTATCTTTTTTATTGTGCAAAGGTAATGCAAACACCCGCAAAGAGAATTTATTCTTAATTGCCGAGTGTAGCTTATCTTCTGCAAAGATAATCAAAATTAAATTGCAATTTTGTTGTATTTTAAGTTTTTGAGTAAAAATACCTAATAATGGGGATACCAATCTGCATTATTTCTTCTTTGCCTTTTTCTTGCTCTTTTTCTTATGTCCGAAGATGTCGCTAAGTTGGGTAAAATCCTTCTTCATGATTAGTCCGACACCTTGTGTAGTGAGACTGTTGCGCGTGAAATATCTGTCGTTAGTCTGGTTATAGACCTTTAATGCAAGGTTTCCGCTTGGGAAAAGCAGGTATCTTATGTCAAAATCGCCTATGAAATTAGAGCCTTCGGTGGTGTTTACGTTGTCCCGATAGCCGAATTGACCGTTAATCAACAGGCGGTTGTTTAAAAGCCTGCCACTAAGCAGTCCTTCATATTCGGCATTGTTCCAGCCCTCATCTCCGGTGGAAATGTTCGCTCCAAAGTTCCAATTACTGCTTTTTACCACGTTAGAGAGCACAGTATTTATCTGCTGTGAGATGGTACCGCTTAACAGACTTTGCATGGCAAGACTGGTCTGGCTTTGCGCATTCGCGTTTTCTTGTGCGGCGTTGTTATTGCCTTGCGTATAGAATCGGCCTACGGCAAGAAGATACAGCACTTGCTGATTCATGTCTTCTTCTGAATTTATGACCGAACGAACCATCTGTTGGGCATCAGTACTCAATGTCGGCAGGTCAAGGTCGAATGTTACTTGAGGGGCTCCTGCCGTACCCGTAATGTTCATAAGGCAGTTCACGCGGATGTTATTCGACTTGAACGAACGGCCTATTTGCAGGTCGCTTAGACTCACGGCATTAAGCGTATATGTGCCTTTGAGGTCGAGAGCGGCTCCAAACGGGTCTCCTCCGAAGATTATAGAGCTTCCCGGTTGAAAGTGGAACTCTTTCTTTATGATGTTCTGTATGGTTAGCTTGTAGATTCCGCTTTCCACAAGATAGTTGCCAAACATCTCGAAAGCGCCTTTATTGAAGTAGTTTGCGCGCAAGCCCCCCGAACCGTTCAGTGCGATATAGTCGCCTGTTTGTTGGTCCATAAGTACACGAAGGGTGAAGTTTGGTGTGGCATTTATTATGAAATTCAACTTAACATCAGATGTTATCTGTGGGGAAATTATGTCTTGAACTGCGCTTTGCCTGACGTTGTTCGCCATATTTTCATCTGCCGTTAAGGTGGAGTCATCTTTTATTTCTGGCTGCGGAGTGAGGTCTCTCCATCTGATGAATTCAGTCTCGGCTATACTTTCGTGGCCTGCTGCGTTGTATTCGATGAAGCTGCCTTTTTCCAGCGTAATGTTAAGGTCTAATGTTGTCTCGCCCGGGAGGCCCTTTATGTAACAGTTGCCTGATGCGAAGACTGTGCCATAGAAAGAGTTTCCGTTGTAAGCGGGTGAGTTATAAGACAGTAGATTGTTTGCTTTTACGTCCAAATCGAATGTCAGTCGGGTGAGGTGCTTATGGTGTAGTGCTCCGTTTATGATGCCATGATTCCCATACATATCATATATACTGTCGTTCTTGAATATGATTTCATCAGGAATCATGGTGATGGTATCGTTCACAAGTGTGTAGGTTGTATGCAATGGTTTTATGTCTACCGTTCCGTCGGCAACCATCTTGCCTTCAAGATTCACATATTTTAAGTCGCCGAATACTCTGCAAAAGCCGTTGCCGCGTAGTGTTACGTTATCCATAAAACTGCCACAGAAACTCTCTAAGAACTCTAAGCGTGTTCCTTTTGCCTTTATCCCCAAATCTATATAGTTCCTGTCTGGAGATACATATCCATTGATAAGTGTTTTTGCATCAGGGCCATCGTCGGCTGTAGCTTTAATGTTTATCTGCTTGTCGGTATAATTATAGTCAACATTGGCATACAAAGTGCCCATTCGGCCACGCTCAAACAAGAAACTGTCCACTTTAAGAGTGGCGTTAGCTTCGGGGGTATTGAACAAAGATTTTATAGAAGCGCGGCCCGACGCATATCCAGAGAAGCTAACACTATGGAAGTTTATCAGATTGAGAACATAACCGACATCGATATTCTGCATATCCACTGTGATAGAATCGCTTTCGTTCTTGGTGACAGCACCGTTGATAGTGAGATGTTGTCTATTGTTGCTAATCTTGAAATTATTGATGTTCAGCGTCTTATCAATATAAGTTATTTCCGATGGAAGTATGTCTAATTTTGTCTTGTCTATTGTCAGTTGTGATTTGTCTATGGCTGTGTGGATTGCCGTTTTCCCATGAAAGCTCTTGTAGAAGTCTGTCTGCGCATTCAACGAACCATACAACGGAACGCCACCTTTCATATCCCAAAGAATGTTTGTCAGCAGCTTGTTGTCGGCTGCCTTCATATTTGCGTTGAGAAATACGCGGTGATTGTCGTCATTTATCTTCTCTGTTCTCACCGTCGTCTTAAGTGTATCGCTGTATGTGGTGATGTTTGCCCTTGTTTTTTCTAACAAATTGCCGGAATAGGACAGGCTCGGAGCATCGATGTCTATGTGTATAAAGTCCTGATAATCATCGACCGAACCGTTGATATATAGCGGTTTATGCAGTTCAAGTGGAATCTTGAAGAAATCTTTCAGCCATCCCAAGTCGTTGATGTTAACATCTATATCAAATCTGTTGTTCTTTGTAGGAACGCTTTTCGGCAATCCTGGAATTGTAGAAATTTTGTTTCTTACGATGTTTGTCAGGCTTTGTGCGATGGTATTGTAGTTGAATTGTCCGCGGATGTCTATGCTTCCGAAGTCGCTTTCGATATTCATGAAATGGTCATCGGCTTCTTTTCCGGCAGTAAGATTAATGGAATTAATGCGGTTTACGCTCTTTCCGGCGCTCATCATGAAGTCTGTTAGGTTTACCGAGCCGTTCATTGTCTCCAAAGATTTACCGGTAGCGTCGGCTTTCAGCAAGAAACTAAATGTGTTGTTTCCCGCTTTGTCGGTTAATTTGAGTGCGTTTGGATTGAAGTTTTTTACGTCTGCTGTGAGTCCTACCGATATAATATCCTTCAATTCGATGCGGCCTTTAATGTCTGCTTTGCCGTTCGGGTCGTTTATAGCAAGTCTTCCGTCCGCCGTTCCGTTGCGATATGAGCCGTCAATGGTTATGTTTCTGTAACTGTATGAGTTATAATCAAAACGCTCGATATTTCCTTTTGCTATCAAGAACTCAAAAGGCAGAGGCTTTTTGCCCTTATCTAATTTGCCATTTGCCTTTATGTCGGTAGCTAAAATACCGAATTTATCATCATCAAGGAGCTTTCCTAAATGTATTCCTTTTGTAGACAGGTAGCCGCGAAGGCTATTTCCGTCTACCGCAATATCCATTTTTGCGTTTCCGATGCCTGTTTTTATATCTCCTTTACATACAAAAAGGTTCTCACGACCAGAAATATTGCCGTTATATTTTATTCCTCCGACTCTTGTCAACACCGACGGTAAGGAGATTCTCTTCCTGCTCAGGTTGTCCGAAATGAATTGCAGGCTCTTGTCGCTCATCCAAAATTCTTTCGCATGAAAGTTCCACCGAGGACTATTGCCAAAGCTGCGTACATTTCCGTTGCCAATGATATTTATTCCAATACCATCACTGTGAATATTCAAATCGCTTATAACAACAGAGTTGTTTGTTCCCGATAAGGTGGCATGAAGCGCTATATTGTCTTTTATTGAGCTTAACGAATTGTCGAAGCACGCAAAGTCGGAGGGGGTTATTTTCGATTGGTTGACATTTATATTGAACTTTAACGAATTCTTGTTGAATATCTTTCCCTTTATTTTATATGTCGCTGTAGCTTCCGGAATTGACAGTTTTGTCTGTGGCAGTTCTATGTCTAAGTCGGCTATTGAAGTCTTGTTTCTGCCGGCTTTGATATCGAATGTGAGATTTCTTAAATCAAGTCCGGAACTTTCTTTTAGTGATAGCTTTTTCAGATTCAAGGACAAAGAATCGTCTGTGAGTGCATATAGTTTGATATGTGAACTGATATGACTTATATTCAGATGTGCAGCGTTGAATTTGTTGGGAGTCCTCGGTTTGTCTTGTTGGTCGAATTTTATAGCACCATTACGTATTATGAGCGACTGAATATGCAGGTTCAGCGGCTTGCTTGGGGTAGAATCCTTTGAACTTAAGGAATCTATCACGAACTGAAAGTTATATGGCATATTCGCGTTTTGCCTATATAACACAGCTTTCATGCCGAATATCTGTGCGGAAGATATGGAAATCTCATTGTGGAATAAGGGAGACAAGTCTATTTTCGCAGCAAGTCGTGCGCTGCGAAACATCTCTTTGTCGCTCTTGTCGTATATGGAAACCTCGTCGATGATGACACGGTTGAGCAGCCCGATCTCTACTTTACCGATGCTGACCTTAGTTCCGAGTTCTTTCTCTAACACTCCGCAGACAATAGAACTTATCCATTTTTGCACGGGAGGTGTCTTCAGGGATACGGCAATGGCAAGATATAATGCCGCAAGAGACCATATAGTGCGAACTAATATAGTTTTAATTTGTTTCAAACGATACTCTCAATCTTGATTTAACCTTGCAAAGGTACTATATTTTGCGGATATTACAATATAAAATATGATTTTTAAGAAAGCTTATTTTAAAGCAAGATAATCCTTAAAAATAGATTTTCGGCAATTAATTGAAAGGCAATAATGACAATAAATGAATATTTTTTTACAAAAAGTTGGATGTTTTCATGGGTGTTTTGTAAATATATATTACTTTTGCAGTTGTCAAGAATGAACTTAAAAATGAACTGATATGAAAATAAAAGAAGTTGTACTATTCCTCTTATTCCTGTTTAATACCCCGCTGATGGCGCAGGAAGTAGTGTTTGACCCGGCAAATGATAATTCAGGTGCTACGAATCTTAAACAGCAATTTATTAAGAAAGAAGAATTGGATAATATCGTAAAAATAGAGATTTCTAATTCAGATAACCCTGAAAATAATGTTGGAGACCTTAATCATAAAGGTAAAAAGTATTATTCCATTCATGGAAAAACTATATTAACTATTTCTGTAGAAGGCGACTTGAAGATTGTGAAAGTGGAATTAATTCGTAATTCTAAAGATCAAAAGGATGCTCCATTACTAACAAAATTAAATTTTAAGGGTGATGTTGGAGAAATTATAGATGCGAGTGACGGCAACAAGAAAACATGGTTAGGAGGCTGTTGTAGTTCTTTATCTTTTGAAAATTCCTCAACAGCAATCTATTTATCTCAGATAAAAGTAACATTAAATGCATTTAAATATCTAAAGCCGGATATGTTACTATGTGGCTTGATAATTCTTATATAATGCCGGAAGGTGTTATAGGGCATTCTATTACTATTGAAAATGGGAAATTGAAATATCTTGATGATTATCACTCAGGAAAGAAAGTCAAAGCAGAGTTGCCATTATTGATAGAGGATGTAGCTAAAACTGGAACTGAAAAAACTTATAAGTATGAAGTTGTAGAATATGACAGATATCTTAGTGCAGACGATAACAAACTTAAAAAATCGATAGGAAAGCAGGTCGGTCCGTTAAATAATATGCTATATTATAAATTTTCTTATGATAGTGATGGGAAAAATTTAGGATTTTATTGGGATAGCGATGATGGTAAAACCATTAATATTCCATACGGAAGATGTTATCTTGCAATTTCTAAAACGGATTTGTCTTCTTCTGGAACTTCAAGTGCAAAAGGATTTAGTCTTTCTGACATAGTTAATGGAATAGATAATGTAATCGATACGACTCCTGAAATGGATACAAAAGTATATGACCTTAGAGGTATATTTATGGGATATAGTTTTGAAGGCCTGCCTAAAGGCATATATATACAAAATGGTAAGAAGATAGTAATAAAATAATATTGCTCCTGTGTTCTACGCATATATGTAATATGATGAAAAGAATGAATATATACATAAAGCCAAGTATCAATGTTATTAAAGTTGAAACATTAACAGCACTTGCTTCATCTCTTGGGTGGAATAGCAAACCAAATGATACCCGTAGTGAAAGTGATGCATTATCTAAGCAACATAATACGAACTTTGGTCTTTGGAATTGGGATAATAGTGAACTTTTTCAGGAAGAACAATCAGATGAATATGCAGATATAGAATACTAAAATAGCCGATGTTACCACCGGCTATAACGTAGTTTATGTTGATATTCTTATGATTTGATTATCTTGATGCTCTCAAAGATTCCATATTGTCGTACCTTCTTTTCATTAGGCGGCGATAGATATTTGCAATCCAAATATGATGCAATGCTATAAATAGAATGCCGACAGCAAGTATTATAATATGTGCGATGGTCTCGCTGAATAGCATTTGGGCAAACATAATAAATGATATAGGGATGATAAAGATTATCATTTCTACAGCTATTTGCATATAGTTGTTTTCCATAGAGCCTTTGCCTATGAATTTTGTATTCAATGGAATTGTTTGCTTGTTGTAAACAGCCATTTGAAAAAATAAGAAATATTCAACCCCGGCTGTGAATGCTGCGTATGCCATAAGCATTAGAAGAGTACACTTTCCCGTGAAAACGGTTGGCAACATAAGTATAAATGGGAATACGAGAAGGGCGGAATAGATGTAATATTTGGCCGTGAGTAGCATGATGATATTCTCTTTGCGCACCATCAGACAATCTATGTAATTACCCTCGTAGCACATTATCTTTACGAGAATCATAGCTCCATAAATGGCAAAACAATATATACACCAGAAGTTGCTCATGAACACGCCATCGTAAATATCGCTGAATGAAAGCAGCAGACTAAACAGCACGATGATAGCTGTTCCCGAAATGAATGTTTTGCGCACATTGGCATTGCGCATAATGCTTTTAATTTCAATTTTCATGTATTCGCCTATTTTGCCCATACGCTCAAGAAAAGTAAAGCGCATAAGGTGGCGCACTTCCGTCTTGTCAATCTTAGACAGTTCCTGCCATACACATACGTATTGACGCCTTCGGTTAATTTCGAGAAGTGCTATTGTTGCAAGAATTGCTCCGGCATAGTTGGGCAACTGCCAAAAAGAAAAGCCTTCTCCCAGCATCATGTAGGTATCTAAGAGGTTTCCGATTCCCGCGTTAGCACCAATATACCACGGAGAGTAGATTAAAGCATAGACGATAATAGGCAGAATCCACCATGTCATATTCCTGTTTACGAGTGAGCGGACAAGCAAATACCATTGGGAATTAATTACAGAAAACATCCATAATCCGGTAAGGAATCCTAATGACACTATTAGTCCTTCACTGAATAATATCGACATTAACGCGAACGGGATATAGAGTGCAAACCATAGAAGATTATATGAACTGATAACAGTGTTCATAAGAAAGCAGTCTATACACGCGTAACGGGATATCGGTAGGAGAGAGTAGGGCTTTACGAGTTGTGATGGGGTTTGCTGGAATGCAAACCTTGACAGAAAGTCGATTGAAAGGATGAACGGAGCGATGCCATACATGAACTCGTATGCTAATACGCTTTCGGAATCGTTTATTATTAATGAAAGCATTATAGCGATGAATACGAGGTATGCAATGACAATGCCACTGACAATATATATGCTGTATTTGGCTATCTTATTCTGTTCCCACGCCAAACTCCTTTTCTCGGATAGTTTAAGATGTTTGTGCAGTATTTTGATAAGTTGTAATCTGTTCATTGTTTTATCTTAAATCGATGATTTCTGCGTTTGTATAATCTTTGGCTGGAAAGCGGAATGTTGCGTCACTTTGGTTCTTTGCCGAGAAATTACTGATGTTTATAGTTGTCCAAGTCTTGCCCTGACGCATCTTGATCTGTTCGGGATGATAGCTTCGGTTTATCGTTATATACATTTCCTGCACCGAACGTTTCTTGTTTTGTGCCGTAAGATGCACTACGTAGTTTCCGTTTTTATTTGTCATTCCCAATGTGTATCCGTTTTTATACATTGTGATGAACTTATAAGGATTCATCGAAATTTGCTGTGCCTCGGTCGGTACACTTACATTTACTTCATTGGTTTTCTTCATATAGCTCCACTGGGTCTTGCCGTCGAACCATACCTTTGCTTCCGGTGTATAGGCGTAAAACTTATTGCCTTTTATAGCAACATGGCCGGATGTAGAGCCATATTTCCCACTTGATATTGTGAAATTAGCTGATGCACCGCCCTTGCGGCTTACAATTGAAGCCGTTTTGTCAAGTACTTTCTTTGCTTGTATTGCACTTTGGGCACTTATCGATAGACTTGTTAATAGTATTGCAATACTTATGAATACTTTTTTTGCATTTTGATAATGCTTGTTTCTCGATGAGATGGTTATATTTTCTTTGTACATGATATTCATGATTCTATTTTTGTTAATATTATGATATTACCTTATATATATTCATTTCATAAATGTACTTCCTCAAATAAATATTTATCTGAGAGCGGAAAGCAAATTGTTGAGACTTGTTTCGTCTGTAATGAGTACTTCTCGTGGCTTGCTTCCTTGTGCAGCTCCAACGATTCCGGCCTTTTCGAGTTGATCCATAAGACGTCCTGCGCGGTTATATCCGATAGAGAAGCGTCGCTGAATCATACTTGTTGAGCCTTGCTGAGTCAATACGATAGAACGTGCGGCTTCTTCAAACAGCGGGTCAAAGCTCCTTACGTCCATATTTACATTACCTCCATCGCCAGAATTATCGTCATTAAGCGGCTCGGGCAATTCAAGAGGTGCAAGTGGTCCTGGCTGTTTAGCTACATATTCATTAATGCGTTCCACTTCAGGAGTATCTACAAATGCGCATTGCACACGTGTCGGTTCTGTACCGTTTAGATAAAGCATATCACCACGTCCAATAAGCTGTTGTGCTCCGGTTCTGTCAAGAATAATCTTAGAGTCCATTCCCGAACTAACCTTAAAGGCTATTCTACCAGGGAAGTTGGCCTTGATGTTTCCTGTGATAATGCTTGTCGTCGGACGCTGTGTGGCAATAATCATGTGTATCCCGACGGCTCGTGCCAACTGTGCAATACGTGTTATTGGCATTTCAATTTCTTTACCTGCTGTAAGTATCAAATCGCCGAACTCATCGATTACCACTACGATATATGGCATATAGTCGTGTCCATCTTCCGGTGATAGCAAGTGATTTAGATATTTCTTGTTATACTCCTTTATGTTTCTTGCTTTGGCTTTTTTAAGAAGGTCGTATCTTGTGTCCATCAATACGCACAATCCCTTTAATGTTTTCACAACCTTTGTTACATCTGTGATTATTGGATCTTCCTCGTTCTCTTCAACGGCAGCCATGAAATGCTGTGCAATTGGTGAATAGACACTAAATTCAACTTTCTTCGGGTCTACGAGAATAATCTTTAGTTCGTTAGGATGTTTCTTGTATAATAAAGATGTAATAATCGCATTCAGTCCTACAGACTTACCTTGTCCGGTAGCTCCGGCAACAAGTAAGTGGGGGATCTTGGCAAGGTCAACCATAAAGACATCATTTGTGATGGTCTTTCCTAATGCTATAGGTAAGTCAAATTGTGTTTCTTGGAACTTCTTAGAGTTGAGAATGCTGAGCATTGATACGATACTTGCATTGGCGTTAGGAACCTCTATACCGATAGTACCTTTACCTGGCATTGGCGCAATGATACGTATTCCAAGTGCTGCGAGACTCAATGCTATATCGTCTTCCAAGTTCTTAATCTTCGAAATACGCACACCCTGAGCCGGGGTTATTTCATATAATGTAATGGTCGGACCTACAGTTGCCTGTATTGAGCGAATCTCAACGCCGAAGTTACGAAGCACTTCAATGATTCGGTTCTTATTGGCTTCTTGCTCTTGTTTGTCTACGTATGTACGGCCATCCGTTTCATATTTCTTAAGAAGTTCCAATGTCGGGAACTTGTATCTTGTAAATGGTTCTCGAGGATTGATTGGAGTTAGCATATCTGGCTTGCTTTCCACCGTTTTGCTATTTGCAGTCTCCTCACCTTTGGCGACATCAATTTGCATCTCAACATTCGTGGACTCTGTTTCTTCCGAATTGTTATTTTCTATGATTTCATCAGTAGAAGCAGGTGTGTTGATATACATATTATTACCTTCAAACTTTACAATCTGAGGAGCCGGATCATCAAATACGGTCGGGTCTTGTTCCGTTTCCTGTGGTTCCTCTGTTGAATTGTCACTCTTCTTCGTTTCAAAGTTGGTGATGGTGAACGTTACCTTCTTGGATATGTATCCGATAGGGTTAATCAACTTACGTATAAGGATAATGGTTTCGGATGTGAGGTAAGTCAAGAATATAAGAGCTGTAAGTAAGAGAATAGCCAGTAATCCCGGGTCTCCAACTACATTTTCTAACCATTGGCAAATATATGCTCCGTGTGCTCCGCCAGGATTAAATACCAGTTCGGTCATGAATGGCGTAACCATTTTTGCCATTGCGACAGAACTCCATATCATAATTATAGCCATACAAAAGAACCATTTAATGAGGTTCACGGAGTAGGCTCCCATCATTTTTAGACCACACAAGATAAGGAATATTGGTATTATGAAAGAGGGAATACCAAAACATTTGGCTATGAAAAAATGAGATATTATCGCTCCGATACTGCCACACGCGTTTTGAAAAGTCCTTCCGGTATTTTGTATTTCTCCCACTCTTAAGTTTGTTACAAGACTCTGGTCTGCTTGTCCGGTATTGAAATAACTAAAGAATGATATTATAATGTATATTGCGATACTTATGAAGATAAGTCCATATATGAAATTAGCTTTATCATTTATGATATAGTTGAATCCGAGTACTTCGCTAAAGGATTTACTTTTGTCTCCCTGTTTCTTTTTTGCCATGGTTTGTTATTTATAATTTTATCTGCAAAAGTAACGAAAAAGAGTTAGATATTGGTATAAATCCATAACTTTTTACTATTTTTGCAAATCGAAAACTTGCATGATGGAAAAAATAATATATAATAAATTTGATAAGAAAAGAATACCGACGTTACCCAGAGTAACTTTTCCGGGTCGCATAGAGGTTGTATTGAGTGAATCCGAGGCAGATAAAGCTGTTGAATATCTGCTTACAAGAGATATTCTTGGCGTGGATACAGAGACGCGGCCGTCTTTTTGTAAAGGTGTCTTGCATAACGTGGCACTGCTACAGGTGGCTTCGCATGATATTTGTTTCCTTTTTCGACTTAATATAATGGGTATGGTTCCATCTATAATTCGGTTGCTCGAAGATACTTCTGTTCCTAAAATAGGATTGTCATTGCATGAAGATTTAATGATGTTGCATAGAAGAACTGATTTTGTTCCAGGCAACTTCATAGACTTGCAAAATATAGTTTCAGAATTAGGTATAGAAGATAAAAGTCTTCGGAAATTATATGCAAACGTCTTTAATATGCGTATATCAAAGCGGATGCAGCTTTCTAATTGGGAGAATGATATTCTTACTGACAAACAGAAAATGTATGCGGCTACAGATGCTTGGACTTGTATAAATCTCTATGAAGAGTTAAGAAAATTACAAAAAACAGGAGATTATCAGTTGGTTTGCGCAGAAGAAACGAAAGAAGACCCGATACAAACATCAAGAATAAATGAATGATACTATGGAATATAAAAAGATATACTTAAAGAAAGGCAAAGAAGATAGCTTGTTGCGTTTTCATCCGTGGGTGTTCTCCGGTGCGATAAACCGCATTGATGATGGCGTAAAGGAGGGTGATATCGTAAACGTGATAACATCAAAGGGCGATTTTATCGCCATAGGACACTACCAGATAGGCTCCATTGCAGTCAGGGTACTTTCTTTCCGTGAAGTAAAAATAGACGATGAGTTTTGGAAAAGCAGACTTAGCGCAGCTTTATCCATGCGTATTCGTATTGGCATTGCCGATAATCCTCAAAATAATACCTATAGACTTGTGCATGGAGAAGGAGACAATCTCCCCGGGCTTGTAATCGATTGCTATGGAAATACTGCCGTTATGCAGGCTCATAGTGTAGGAATGCATATAAATCGAAATGAGATTGCAAGGGCTTTGGTGGAGGTTATGGCTGGAAGAATAGCTAACGTATATTATAAAAGTGAGACAACTCTCCCTTTTAAGGCTGACCTCGGACAAGAAAATGGATTCCTATATGGCAATAGTTATGATAATGTTGCCGTAGAAAACGGGTTAAAGTTCCATATTGATTGGCAACGCGGACAGAAGACCGGTTTCTTTGTAGACCAAAGGGAAAACCGTTCTTTGCTTGAACATTATTCTAATGGTAGAAGCGTATTGAATATGTTCTGCTATACGGGAGGTTTTTCTGTATATGCAATGCGAGGCGGTGCTGAAATAGTCCATAGTGTTGATAGTAGTGCAAAAGCTGTTGAATTGACAAATGCGAATGTGGTTCTTAATTTCCCAAACGACTCTCGGCATAGTGCTTTTTGCGAGGACGCTTTTAAGTTCCTTGATAAAAACGATAATAAATACGACCTTATAATCCTCGACCCTCCCGCTTTTGCAAAGCATCGTGCAGCTTTGAAAAATGCCCTTAAAGGTTATACCCGTCTTAATGTTAAAGGCTTGGAACGTATTAAAAGCGGTGGAATCTTATTTACTTTCAGTTGCAGTCAGGTTGTTACGAAAGACTATTTCCGTCAGGCTGTATTTACGGCGGCGGCACAGAGTGGCAGAAAAGTGCGGATTTTGCATCAAATACACCAACCGGCAGACCATCCGATAAATATTTATCACCCGGAAGGAGAATATCTTAAAGGACTTGTTTTGTATGTTGAATAAAAAAATATCAGATTTCATCGACAAATACAAGCTGTTAGATAAGCAAGAGAGGTATCTCGTGGCTTTGTCCGGTGGGGCCGATAGCGTGGCTCTGTTGTTAGTCTTAAAACAATTAGGATATAATATCGAGGCCGTTCATTGTAATTTTCATTTGCGTGGAGATGAGTCTGATAGAGATGAAAACTTTTGTAAAGAATTATGCCGCAAATGTAATGTAGAATTCCATTTAGTCCACTTTGACACAGAGACTTATGCGAAGCTACATAAAGAAAGTATTGAAATGGCTGCGCGAGAATTACGCTATGGCTATTTCGAACGATTACGGCATGACACTGGCGCGGCCGGTATTTGCGTTGCACATCATCGTGATGATTCCGTCGAAACTATTTTAATAAACCTCATTCGTGGTACAGGACTTCATGGGCTTACGGGAATATCACCCCGTAATGGCTATATTCTTCGTCCTATGTTATGTGTTTGTCGTGATGAAATCATTAATTTTCTTGCCTTATTAAACCAAGATTATGTCGTAGACAGTACAAATTTAATAGATAATTTTGTGCGGAATAAGATTCGTTTGAATATTCTTCCGTTAATGAAAGAGATTAATCCTGCTGTCAATGAAAATATTTTCAAGACTTCTCTGAGACTTCGTGAAGCAGAGAAGATAATAAAAACAAGCATTAATATAAATGATATAGACGCAGAAAAGTCCCATTCTATCGAGATAAACTATATCAAGATACAACCATCGCCTGAGTATTTCTTATATTATTTATTAAGCCGTTATGGGTTCTCTCCGGCTCAAATTGAACAAATATCCGATAATCTTGATACGCAATCAGGTAAGATATGGAAATCATCTACCCATCAATTAATTTTTGACAGGAATAGACTTATCATAGAAAAGACGAAAGATGACGGATATAAACCGATGCGTATTCCTGAAACCGGTATCTATGTATGCGCATCAGATAAGAAGTTGCGTGTCATGATAAAGGCTATAGATGAAAATTTTATTATAAGCAAGAATAAGAAATGCGTATGCCTTGATGCAGATAAAGTAGTGTTTCCATTGACATTACGAACTGTTACTGTTGGCGATAAGTTCGTTCCCTTCGGTATGCGAGGAACAAAATTGGTAAGTGATTTCCTTACAGATTGCAAGAAAACGTTATTTGAAAAACACCGACAACTTGTGATAACAAGTGCCGGCGGTGATATAATTTGGGTTGTAGGAGAGCGACCTGACAACCGTTTTCGTATTACAGATACAACAATAAAGGCTATTATTTTGTCGATAGAAGATATTCCTCAGCACGTTTAAGGTCATCGGGAGTATCAATTCCGACGGTTTCAACGTCCGTGGTGCCAACTTTTATCTTGTAACCGTTTTGTAGCCATCGTAATTGTTCGAGACTTTCCGCAAGTTCAAGTGATGATTGAGGGAGTTCAGTTATTTCTTTCAGTACGTTTGAGCGGTATGCGTATAGGCCGATGTGTTTCATAAACGGATATTTATTTATCCATTCCTTCTTGTCTGTATTGCGTACAAATGGGATTTCCGAGCGAGAGAAATACATGGCATATCCGTTATTATCGATAACAATCTTTGGGGAATTAGGGTTTTGCACAGCCTCCATTGTCTCAAAAGGCTTGCCGAGTGTGGCAATTTGCGTGTTCTCGTCATTAAAACATTCCATAACGGTTTTAATTTGAGATTGTTGTATGAAAGGCTCATCACCTTGTATATTGATTATAACATCAAAGTTTTCACCAATTTTTTCATAAGCCTCTCTGATACGGTCCGTTCCACTTTGGTGATCTGTTCTTGTCATAATAGCCCGACCTCCAAAGCCTGTTACAGCATCATATATGCGTTGGTCGTCTGTCGCAACATATACATTATCCAATATTGACGATACTTGTTCTACAACTCTTTCTATTACCATTTTGCCGCCCAGCATCGCAAGTGGCTTTCCCGGGAAGCGCGATGACGCATAGCGTGCCGGTATGATTCCTATGAATTTCATATTGTTATATTCCTTTTAAATATTATATTTATATTCTGTTTACTTGCTTTACGCCTTTTATATCTTTGAGTTTTTTCACCAAAGCATTCAGTTTCGTTGTGTCATCCAGCATTACGGTAATATTACCATGAAAGATTCCGTCATGTGAGTCGATATTTATAGAACGCATTATAATCTTCTCATCTTTCGAAATAATATTAGTTATATTGTTTACTATGCCAATATCGTCAGTACCGATGATGTGGAGGGTGATGGAATATTGTGAAGAACCTTTTCCACTCCAACGCGCTTTCACTATCCGATAGCCAAATCTCTTTCTCATTTCCGGCGCATTGGGGCAATCTTCTCTATGTATCTTTATGCCACCGTTAACGGTAGTAAATCCGAAAACGGGGTCTCCATATATAGGATGACAGCATTGTGCCAGTGTGAAATCTATGCCTTTCAGGTTTCGGTCTATTACCAGAACATCGTCATTTCCTTTTGATGTAATCTCATCAGGAGATTCAAACTCGAAGTCCTGAGCACTTTGCGCAGCTTTTGGAGCATTCAAGTTGAGGTCATGGTTGCGTACATCTATATACGTCTCTATTACATCATTAATGTCGAGCTTCTCATCTGCAATGCTTTTATAAAATTCAGAGACTTCTTTGAAACCGAGTTTCTTTATCAGATGAGCCATGATAGATTCGTCTATCACCATTTTCCTATTCTTGAACCGACGCTCAAGCAGTTCCTTGGCATAAAGTCCATCTTTTATTTGAGTCTCTTTCAAAGCTGCACGTATCTTCGACTTTGCGTGCGAACTTTTTACCACGTTCAGCCATTCACGTTTGGGCTTCTGTGTGTTCGATGTCGTAACTTCTATGGTATCGCCACTGTGCAACACTTGTCTGAAAGACACGCTTTTGCCGTTTACCTTGCCTCCTACGCAAGTATTGCCCAATTTCGAGTGGATATGGTACGCGAAGTCGAGAATGGTCGCACCTTTCGGAAATCTGAACAAGTCGCCTTTGGGTGAGAATACAAACACTTCATCCTCGTAAAGATCCAGTTTGAACTGGTCCATTACTTGTAAATCGTCGCCGGCTTCCAATGCTGTGCGTATGTCTGCAAGCCAACTGTCAAGCCCTCCGGCGCTTTTTATACCTTTGTATCTCCAATGCGCTGCAAGTCCATGTTCCGCAATCTCGTCCATTCTTTCAGTGCGGATTTGCACTTCCACCCATTTGTTGTCCGGACCGAGAACGGTAATATGCAAGCTCTCATATCCGTTAGTCTTTGGTACAGACAGCCAATCGCGCAATCGTTTTGGGTTTGGCTGATACATATCTGTAACTATCGAATATACTTGCCAGCATTGCATCTTCTCTTTTTTCAAAGGAGAATCGAGTATTATTCTGATGGCAAAAAGGTCATATATACCAGAAAAGCCACATTTCTGCTTCTTCATTTTCTGCCATATTGAGTGTATAGACTTTGTCCTGGCTTTGATATGATATTTCAAACCGGCATTTTTCAATGCATTGTCTATTGGCTTTACGAACGTTTCTACGTATTGGTCACGCGCCTGTTTAGTCTCGTTAAGACTTCCCTTTATATTATAATAGGCATCATGTTCAAGGTATTTCAGTGACAAATCTTCGAGTTCGCTTTTCAACTTATACAATCCGAGCTTATGGGCGAGGGGGGCATACAAGTAGCTGGCTTCTTCTGCCACCTTGTGCTGTGCTTCAATGTCTTTTGCGTCGCGGATTTGTCGCATGATGCTTACACGGTCTGCAATCATTATAAGGATTACGCGCATATCTTCGGCAAACGTAAGAAGCAGATTCCTGAAGTTCTCGCTTTCTATTGCTGGACTCTTTGTATATAATTTTTGTATGCGTACTATTCCTGATATAATCGTTGCAACACTCTCGCCAAAGTCGTTCCTCACGTCATCGTTGCTGATATATCCGTTCAGAACGAGATTATACAATAATATAGCAAGCACTCCATCACGTTTCAATCCAATTTCGTTTACGGCAATAATAGCCGTTTTCATCGCACAAAGTACAGGGTTAAGATTGAAAGTATCGCGTTCTATCTGCCTGTTTGCAATGATATTGCTTATATGACGGCGCACTTCCTTCGCGTCTTTCGATGAAATCGACTCTTTTGTGTTCTTTTTCAGCTCTTTATACAAGGCTACAAATTCCTTGCGCTCATCAGTTGTGAAAAAATCCTCATTCATAATGCATTATCAGTTCTCTTGTTGACAAAAATAAGCTAAGACGAAAAAAGCCAGCCTTGTCGCTGACGATATTCCCGGCATTTATTTTTATATCATGCAAAGTTATAATTTTTTTTCCGAAAGTTTCTTGTTTTAAGAAAAAGTAGCTATATTTGTAAATAAAATACTATAAATAATAAAACCTAAATAAAATGTTATCACAACAAGATTTAAGCCAGATTGCCGACAAAGGTATATCTGAAGAAAAACTCAACAAACAACTTGAAGAATTTGAAACAGGATTTCCTTTCCTGAAACTTGAGGCCGCCGCAGCCGTAGGACATGGCATTATGGCTCCGGACGAAGAGGAACGCGAGGCTTACGTACAGGCTTGGGATGCCTACAAGGCACAAGGAAAGAACATCGTGAAGTTTGTTCCGGCTTCGGGAGCTGCAAGTCGTATGTTTAAGAATATGTTTGCTTTCTTGAGCGCAGATTACACAGAGCCTACGACAGATTTCGAGAAGCAATATTTCGATAATATTAAGAAGTTTGCTTTCAGGGAAGCTCTTTGCGAGAAGTGCCGGTTGAACGATGGGAAAAGGATTAAAGAGTTGATAGCGGATGGCAATTACAAGGCAGTTGTTGCTAATATGCTTGAGCCCAAAGGACTTAATTACGGTCAACTTCCTAAAGGTTTGCTGCTGTTTCATAACTATGAGGACGGTCCGAGGACTCCAATGGAGGAACATCTCGTAGAGGCGGCTCTCTATGCTTCGTCCAAAGGTGAGGCAAACGTACATTTCACAGTGTCGCACGACCATCTCGAATTGTTCAAGGCTAAGGTTGCCGAGAAAGTTGAGACGTTTGCAAAGAAGTACGGAGTAAAGTATAATATCTCATTCTCAGAGCAGAAACCGAGTACAGACACCGTGGCCGTAAATCCTGATAATACATTGTTCCGAAACGAGGATGGCTCTATGCTGTTCCGCCCGGGAGGACACGGCGCTCTGATAGAGAACTTAAATGATATTGATGCGGATGTTGTATTCATTAAGAATATAGATAATGTAGTGCCCGACAGATTGAAAAATGAGACCGTTACGTATAAGCAGCTCATTGCCGGAGTGCTTGTTACATTGCAGAAGAAGGCTTTTGCATATTTGGAGAAACTTGAAAAAGGCGAATACACCCATGAATATTTAGAGGAAATCATACGCTTCGTGCAACGTGATTTGTGCTGTCGCAAGGCTGATATTAAAGAGTTGGAGGATGCAGACCTCGTAATTTACTTGAGGAAGAAGCTGAACAGACCGATGCGTGTATGTGGAGTCGTTAAGAATGTTGGCGAGCCAGGCGGTGGCCCATTCCTCACATACAATCAGGACGGAACAGTAAGTCTCCAGATTCTTGAGTCTTCGCAGATTGATAAGACAAACGAAGAATATCAGAAGATGTTTACAGAGGGAACTCATTTTAATCCGGTAGACCTTGTTTGTGCCGTGAAAGATTACAAAGGGCAGCCGTTTAACCTGCCGGATTTCGTAGACAAGTCAACTGGTTTCATAAGCAGTAAGAGTAAGAATGGAAAGGAACTGAAAGCTCTGGAGTTGCCAGGTCTGTGGAATGGTGCGATGAGTGATTGGAATACAGTCTTTGTTGAAGTGCCACTCGCAACATTCAATCCGGTGAAAACTGTCAACGATTTGCTTCGCGAACAGCATCAGTAATTAATGTATTTTGAGGCGATTTTTGTTTGCTTTTTGTAAATATAATTTATCAAAAATCGCTTCGTGAAAAACTTATCCTTTCGTGCAAAGGATTGTTAAAAAGGGCCTTTTTGAGGCCCTTTTTTGTATTTTAGCTTGCATTTTTTGCGTGGCATGAGTTCAAAAATCATTCCTCATCTTTCTAAAAGTGCCTCCGTTAGAAAAAATCAGACTTGTTTTTCTTCGAAAATTGACGTTTTCGAAAACATCGAAAAATGCCGTTTCTGTTCGATTTAACGTTTGTTAGCTTTCAAAAGTGGCACTTTTAGAGTCCGTTTTAGGCCGTTTTGGAGTGTAACGGAGGCTCCGTTGAAGTCCAAAAGTGGCTCCGTTGGCGTCTAACGGAGCCTCCGTTACATTCTAATGAGGTTTATTTTGCCCTCTAAAACGGTCATTTTCACCATAAAACGCGGTAACCTATTGATTATCAAGATTTTACGCTAAAATAGTCAAAAACATCGTATTTTGCGATATTTGCAAACGAAGAAGATTACGTTTGTAAATATGCGATTCTGAGAGCATTACTTGTAAAGATTTTTCAAAGATTTAACACGCAATCAGATTTGGTAAAAACACCTTCCAATTCGAGTAATTTTCGTTTGGCATCAAGGCCTCCTCCGTAGCCGGTCAATGAATGATCGCTTCCGATGACACGGTGGCATGGTGCAAAAATAGAAATAGCATTAGCTCCATTGGCATTAGCTACCGCACGGACAGCTTTAGGCATACCGATTCTTTTCGCCATTTTGCCATAGGAAATGGTTTCACCAAAAGGAATTTTAAGTAATTCGCTCCAGACCTTTTTCTGAAAGTCGGTACCAACAAACAACAATGGAATATCAAATTCCTGACGCTTTCCTGCAAAAAACTCATCAAGTTGCTTAATAGCTTTCTCTATTATATCAGATGTTCCTTCCTCAAATTTGGCATTTAGTATTCTTTTCAGTCGTCTGTCCACATGGTCGCGATGTTTCTCTGTTTGCCAGTCGCAAAGACATAGTTTGTTGTTATATGAGCCAAGCATCAACATTCCGCAAGGCGACTCATAAAACATGGTCTTAATTATATTCTTTTCTTTAATCATTTATCTCTATATAAATATGTAATAATTACTTAGATGCTTTTTCGTTCAATATGAGTTGGAAATCAACAACATCCAACCAACGTCCAAACTTCATACCGACTTCGGGAAAATGTGATACAAGTTGAAATCCGAGCCGTTGATGCAGAATTATACTTTTATTGTTATCACCGGTGATACACGCCACCAATGCATGGGCACCGGCTTGCCGGCAATCTTTAATCAAATATTTCATCAATTCCGTGCCAATGCCCCTTCCACGCGAGTTACCAGCCACGTAGATAGTAGTTTCCCAAGTATGTTTATACGCCACACGCTCTTTCCAACTATGTGCGTAACAATACCCCTCAATTTCTCCCATATCTTCATATACATAATAAGGAAATTGAGAAGATATTTCTTCTATGCGTCGGCGCATTTCCTGCTCTGTTACCGGCTCGGTTTCAAAGCTGGCTACGCTATTTAGTACATATTCATTATATATGTTGGCAATAGCTTGCGCGTCTTTTATTGTAACTTTTCTAATCATAACCTTATTTGTCAATCTCAAAATAATGATTATCACTATATGATAACATCTTATTGAATTGCAAAGGTGTTGGGCTTTTCTTAATTATACAAATATTTTATATATCATTAACAAACTATTTCGGAAAATACGATATAGATGTAAAAAAACGAGTTGCGCTATTGTTTTTCCATTATTATTTGTACTTTTGCAAATAAAAATATGGAAATTACCAAGTCTGAATATACCATAAGTTCTCCTACCGTGTCTAAATGTCCAAAGGATGGTAAGGTGGAATATGCCTTTATAGGGCGCTCAAATGTAGGAAAGTCGAGCCTTATCAATATGCTTTGCAACCATAAAGGGCTTGCGAAAACTTCTGCAACTCCTGGAAAAACATTACTTATAAACCATTTTATTATAAACAATGAATGGTATCTCGTGGATTTACCGGGCTATGGATATGCGAAGCGTTCGAAAACTGTGCAGAAGAATTTGGAGCAGATGATAACTCAGTATATTCTCATGCGAGAAGAACTCGTTAATCTCTTTGTCTTGATAGACATACGTCATGAGCAGCAGAAGATTGACAGAGAATTTGTTGATTGGTTGGGAGAGAGCGACGTGCCTTTTGCCATTATTTTTACGAAAGCTGATAAGCTGACACCTACGCGTGCAAAAGCAAATGCAGCGGCGTGGATGAAAGCGCTGGGCGACAGATGGGAAGAGTTGCCACCTTATTTTATAACCAGTTCGGAAAAGAAAATCGGTCGTGATGAGGTCTTGAATTATATTGAAGGAATAAACAAAGAATTATAATGCCACAGTCATACTTAGACGTTCAGAATCTTACGAAGTCGTTTGGCGCAAACGTCTTGTTCGAGAATATTTCGTTCTCGATAGCCGAAGGACAGAGGGTAGGACTGATAGCACAAAACGGAACCGGCAAATCAACCCTTTTGTCTATTATTACAGGACATGAAGGTTATGATAGTGGTTCTATAATCTATCGTAACAATCTACGTGTGGGCTATCTTGAACAATCTCCGGCATTCGATGCTGGCGAATCGGTGCTTGATGCCTGTTTTAACCACAATGACGAACCAGAACGGGTGCAAAAAGCCAAACAGATACTTACACAGTTGAAGATTCGCAACTTCGAGCAACCGATGGGCGAACTCAGTGGTGGACAGCAGAAACGTGTGGCATTGGCTAACGTGCTGATTACCGAGCCGGATTTTCTGATACTCGATGAACCAACAAACCACCTCGACTTGGATATGATAGAGTGGCTTGAAGGTTATCTGAGTCGCGGCAACAAGACCTTACTCATGGTTACTCACGATCGTTTCTTTCTCGACCGCGTGTGCAACCTGATACTTGAACTTGACGACAAAACCATATATACATATCGTGGCAACTATTCTTACTATCTGGAGAAAAGGCAGGAGCGCATTAATGTGCGTATGGCAACAATAACAAGAGCCAACAATCTGTTTAGAAAGGAGTTGGAATGGATGCGCCGAATGCCACAGGCACGAGGACATAAGGCGCGCTATCGTGAAGAGGCATTTTATGAATTGGAGAAAGTCGCAAAGCAGAAGATAGAAAACAGACAGGTAAGACTGAAATCTAAGAATGTCTATATTGGTTCGAAGATATTTGAATGTCAATATGTGAGCAAGGCTTGGAATGAGGAAAATGTAATACTGAAGGATTTCTATTACAACTTCGCACGTTTCGAGAAGATGGGTATCGTAGGCAATAACGGTACGGGAAAGTCTACTTTCATAAAGATGTTGCTCGGTTTGATTCCTTTGGATAGTGGTAAATTTGACATCGGAGAGACTGTAAAGTTCGGTTATTTCTCCCAAGAAGGCTTGAAATTCCGCGATGACCAAAAAGTTATAGACATTATAACAGATATTGCCGAGTATATCGACTTGGGGAGTGGAAAACATCTTAGTGCATCGCAGTTCCTGCAACATTTTCTCTTTACACCCGAACAGCAACATAATTATGTGTGTAAGTTGAGTGGGGGAGAGCGCCGGAAGTTGTATCTGTGTACGGTATTGATGCGTAATCCGAACTTCCTCGTGCTTGATGAGCCGACGAATGACCTTGATATACAAACATTGCAGATACTGGAAGAGTATCTTGAGGACTTTCCCGGTTGTGTCATTGTTGTGTCGCACGACCGTTATTTTATGGATAAGGTAATAGACCATCTGCTTGTTTTTCAAGGCAATGGCATTATAAAGGATTTTCCCGGCAATTACACTCAATACAGGGAATGGAATAGTTTGAAGTGTAAAGAAGAAAAAACGAAGATAAAATCGGTAGCCAAACATGAGAAAGTGGCATCTAAAAATAACGGCGAAGAGAAACGCAGGAAAATGTCTTATAAGGAAAAACGAGAGTTTGAACAGTTGGAGAAAGACATTTCCCGGCTCGAAAACGAATGTAAAGAGATTGAGACTGCGCTATGTAGTGGGATGTTGTCTGTCGAAGAGTTGACGGAAAAGAGCAAAAAGTTGCCTTTGTTGAAAGAGGAACTTGATGAGAAAAGTATGCGATGGCTTGAATTATCAGAAATAGAATGCTGATATATTATTCAAAATAGGAATAGAGATAGTATTGTTTTATTGTTAACAGAGGTTAATTGAGTAATAATAATTAATTTACTTTTTCCCGTTTTCAGTTAAAAATACTATCTTTGCATTCGATTAATACACTATTGGCGTTTGTTTTCTTAAAACGCCATCTTTTCAACTTAAATTTTCCATACATATTATATATGTTGAATAAAGACGAATTATTATTGAAAGATATCTCCGAATTGGAAGATATTGCTGCCAGTATTGGGGCAGAATACAAGTCTGGCGATGACAAAGAATCCATTATTTATGCTATTTTAGACCGGCAGGCAGTAGAAGGAAGTCAGAATAATCCGGCTGCGACAAAACGTCGTCGCACGAGAATTGTAAAGAAAGATACTGATCATGTTTATACTGTGAGTGGTAAGGATGGTGAGAATTTTGATGTGAAAAAGAATAAAGTTACAACAGAGCAACAAACTTTGTTCAAAGAAGAAATTCCTTCGGAAAACACCGCTCCTGCTGCGGATAAGCAAATGGATAATGGAGGAGATTTTTTTGCTGCTTTCCCGAAGCATCGCGGCCGCAAGTCTAAAGCTGAACTTGAAGCCATTGCTGCGGCAGAAGCTCTAATGAAGCAAAATAATGAAGAGCAAGCTCAAGAAGCAACTGTTGAAGATGCTGTTCTTGAAGTAGAGCCTATAGCAGATTGCAATAAGCCTGAAACAGAAGTGCCAATGGATGAAGATGTTCCGGAAGCAGTTCTCACAGGAACTGAAGGAAAGGATGAAGAGACGAAAAATGAACTGTTGGCTCAATTGCAGGCAAAGATGATTGCTCACAATGAACAGGCAGAGGAGCATCGCAATGCAATTGTCGATGGTGTTTGGGCTGACGACCCTGCTGATGGTACAGACTTTATTGTTGTTATGGACCTGCCAATAGAAGACCACGGAGCAGTTCCTACATACGATATGTTTGACAGACCCACAACTCCGGTCATGTCTCCGGCACCATCTCAAATGTATATGCAAAATGAGGCGGCACCAATCGTAGAGGATGTCTATGATTTTTCTGACCTGATAAAGGCAAATGGCGTGCTTGAGGTAATGCCAGATGGCTATGGCTTTTTGCGTTCGAGTGATTATAATTATCTGTCCTCACCGGATGACGTGTATGTTGCCAGTCAGCATATAAAACGTTATGGATTGAAGACTGGCGATGTCGTAGAGTGTCATGTACGTCCGCCACATGATGGCGAGAAGTATTTTCCGTTGACAAGCATTGATAAAATAAATGGCCGTAATCCATCAGAGGTCCGTGATAGAATACCTTTTGAGCATCTTACGCCACTCTTCCCGGAAGAGAAATTCACATTGTGCAGCGATAGAGCGACTACAAATCTGTCTACCCGCATCGTAGATTTGTTCTCGCCAATAGGTAAAGGACAGCGTGCGTTGATTGTTGCACAGCCAAAGACTGGTAAGACGATACTTATGAAGGATATTGCCAACGCTATTGCTGCAAATCATCCTGAAGCTTATCTGATGATGTTGCTTATAGATGAACGTCCGGAGGAAGTTACTGATATGGCACGTACTGTAAATGCAGAGGTCGTGGCTTCGACATTTGATGAGCCTGCTGAACGCCATGTAAAGATTGCCGGAATTGTACTTGAAAAGGCAAAACGAATGGTCGAGTGTGGACACGATGTCGTGATATTCCTTGATTCTATAACGCGTCTTGCACGTGCATACAATACTGTTGCTCCGGCTTCCGGAAAAGTACTTACCGGTGGTGTTGATGCTAATGCGCTTCAGAAGCCTAAGAGATTCTTTGGTGCGGCTCGCAATATAGAGGGTGGTGGCTCGCTTACGATAATTGCGACAGCATTGATTGATACCGGTTCTAAAATGGATGAGGTCATCTTTGAAGAGTTCAAGGGTACCGGTAATATGGAACTGCAACTTGACCGTTCTCTTTCTAACAAGCGAATATTCCCGGCTGTTAATCTTGTTGCTTCAAGTACTCGTCGCGATGACTTGTTGCAGAATAAGACAACACTTGACAGAATGTGGATATTACGAAAGTATATAGCTGATATGAATCCGATAGAAGCAATGAATTCTATACATGACAGAATGGTGAAGACACAAGATAATGAGGAGTTTCTTTTGTCGATGAATTCATAAGGACATCATAAAAGAATTAATAAAAGGGGCTGTGTCGTAATTAAGTTTTTACGGCGCAGCCTCTTTTTTAGTGCTTTGAGGTTTTAGTATTTTTCATGCGACTGATTTTTGTGTTTTTTCCAAAAGTTACAAAAACTTTCTGACATGACAAAGCCCCGGCTTGC
>UMKJ01055440.1_pt1 | contig 29417 bp, 20 predicted proteins | sample 1966301 | NCBI WGS metagenome assembly UMKJ01 (sample SAMEA4836173, study PRJEB28245) | human gut metagenome | biome: gut microbiome; material: fecal sample | place: Denmark | collected 2008
CATCTGGAGGACGCGAGAAGCCTTGTCCGTTCCGGTGATTACTCCATGCTTTCCACCTTGTATGACTCCGTGCCGGAAGTCCTGTCGGAACTCATCCGCACGGCATTTGTGCCGAGGGAGGGATATAAATTCATCGTTTCCGACTTCTCCGCCATCGAAGCCAGGGTGCTTTCGTTTTTGGCCGGTGAGTCCTGGCGGCTGAAGGTCTTTGCAGAGAACGGCGACATCTACTGTGCCAGCGCCTCCGCCATGTTCCATGTGCCAGTAGAAAAGCATGGGCAGAATGCCCATCTCCGGCAGAAAGGCAAAATCGCCGAGTTGGCCCTGGGCTACGGCGGATCGGTGGGCGCACTCAAGTCGATGGGCGCTTTGGAGACGGGGCTTTCCGAGGAGGAACTCCAGCCCCTTGTGGATGCATGGCGCACCTCCAATCCGAACATTGTGCAGTTCTGGTGGGATGTGGACAATGCGGTGAAAACCACCGTCCGCCAGAGGCTGGACACGGAGACGCATGGTATCCGGTTCCGTTACCGCAGCGGGATGCTGTTCATCGTCCTGCCTTCCGGCCGGCAGCTCTGCTATGTGAAGCCCAAAATAGGCGTCAACAAATTCGGCGGAGACTCTGTCACTTATGAGGGAGTCGGCAGCACAAAGAAATGGGAGCGTCTCGAATCCTACGGCCCGAAATTCGTGGAAAACATCGTTCAAGCGGTTTCCAGGGACATCCTCATGTACGCCATCCGGACGCTTTCCCACTGTTTTATTGTCGGTCATGTCCATGATGAACTGATTATCGAGTGCAGCATGGGTGTCTCTTTAGACGCCGTCTGTGAACAGATGGGAAGAACGCCGCCGTGGATCAAGGGGCTGAATCTCCGGGCAGACGGCTATGAAACCATGTTTTACAAGAAGGACTGAAAAAGGCGGTGCCTATCGTGATGATAAGCACCGCCTGCTTTTTAACGGTTAAAGATGTCTTTTACCAGCGGCTGCACCAGGCTGCGGATTTTCTTAATGTCGTCCGACACCGTCCGCTGCTTGATGCCAAGCTCGTCCGCCATTTCCTGCTGGGTGGCTCCATCGTAGAGCAGGCGGAAGATTCTGCCGTACTTCGGCTTTATCTCGCTGAGCATAGCGATAAGATCTTCCAGGATTGTTTCGTAAATTACATCATCCTCAAATGCCCTTTCGGCAATCGGCTCCGCGCCCTCATCCATCAGAACGGAGAGCGAGGCTGGCTTATTCCGCTCGCGGCTGGCCTGTGAGAAGTGCTTGCACTCCTCGCAACGGTTACTCTCCGGGCAGCGGATGAGCCGGTCGTTCTTTCCCTTGACCATACAGCGACCGTCCCGGTCCTCCCGTTTGATTTCCGCCCAGATCGGCGCCATGTAGGCTTTGTGTTCTTCTTCGGAAGCATCCACCATGACCACCCGGCATTTGCGGTTGCCGATGCGCCGCCAGGTGACGTCCTCCTGTCTGATGCCAAAATCGCGGATAACCTCATCGGTTACCATCATTGAGATCTGATACTGCTTGTCCTGCTTTTTACTCTGATTTTCTGCCATTTTCCGGGCCCTCCTTCGACCCTGTCTGGTCGAAATGAGGACTCGTAAGAGCAACCGGAAAAATGTGCACAGTTGACCAACCGAAACGAAATCCTCATTTCAGTGCTGGCCAACTATTCCAGTCGTTGGCGTTATGTTCAGTTATCTGCCGCTCTGCTCTGGAATCATCCGTGATCGGCGGATGAGCTTTGCAGCAGAGTAAACCGATTTTTTAGATTCACAAATTCTCGTATACGTTCGCAACTCAAAATTTTGCGAAGGTGTAGAAATTTCATCGGAAGTGTGATAGAATACAGATGTGTATTTCACTCGCGTCAGGAAATTTCTATCCGTCCGGTTTACTGATTCCAGTTTATCAAAACGGCTTATTTGAAAATCGGACTGTACGGACAGCTACGGACGCTCTCGGACAGAGGATAAATCTTAGAGCAAGGAGGTAAATGAGGCATGACATTTTCTGAGTATGCTTTGGGTCTTTCCCCATTTATTTCATATGGAAAATCTGAGCATGACTATTTCACAGAGCTTATCGGAAATTTCATAAAAGATGCCGCAATGGACTCCTGCCAGATATTGAAAAGGAAAGATGACACAAAATATCGATACATAAGAGGAACCCGTACCATACCACAAAGGGATGCAAAATATCTTTACACCCATCGGGATTCGGATAAGTTCTCAAAATGGATTTGGGAGCGGATGGACGAGTCCGACTCTTATGACAGCGTGGTAGACTGGCTAAGCAATTGCGGAATTGCAGATGCCGATCCAGCAATCGCGTGCGCCAGCTTATTGGAGCGTATTTTTCTGGATATTATCAATGCTTCTTCTGTATCTCAGACCGTTCCAAAACCGGATATTGATTTAAAACTGATTAATGAAATCGAACAAAAAATAAAATCGCTGCCGCGTCCGACTAATGTGCCGGTTCCCGCAACAGCGACTGATGATGAGCAAAAATATATAAATGAACTGTATTTGGCATATGCCGATGCCGAAGGTCTGAGCGCTTTCTCAGAGGATGACCTTTCCTGTTTCCCAGATTATGCAGAGGATTTGGATGAACGCCGTATTGACTTCTACGCCGCTGAAACAATACGGCGCGGTGTATTAGAACTTGGAAGTGGCAAATTGTCCGACCAGTTTAATGTGTTAAAAGGCGAAACATTCGATGGAGTGAAGGATACTGCCAAACGCACTCATCCGAATGGCTTCGATCATATGCTTGCTGTAATGGAGCAGGCTGTCAATGCCCCGGTAAACAACTATCTGCTCAGCTCTTCTCCATACTGGATCAGCGGAAAAATTAAAAAAGGCGTATGCCATCATCTCGTAAATGACGGCAAATTGGTATGGGTAAAGAGGAGGCAAAAGAAATGAACACTTCTGCGCTTGGCTCCACCTTTGAAATTTCTCTCCGTATTCTTTTGCTGTTAAATGAGGTACGCGGAGCAGCTTTGGACGAACAACAGATCGGAGCAGTTGATTTTATTTCTGTCTATGCGGCTGATTTTGGCCTGTTAGACGAAAACCTTCATGGCTACAGCAACTACAGATTCAGCGAATACCCCGCAAGGAAACATCTCGTTTCTTCTGCCCTAAAAGGACTTTTACTGGATGGGAACATTCGGTTTCAGCCTGTTCCAACAGGATACAAATATTTCATAACAGATGACGGAAAGAGCATCTGTAAAAAGCTGACCAGCAACTATGCCAATGAATATAGAATTGCGGTTCAAACTGTGATAAAAAGTTTTGATAACGCAAACACCGAGTTGATGCTCCGGAAAATTAGTCGGCTTACCATACAATCATTAGAAGGAGGTCAGGCATGAATAGATTCTACATCGAAAAGCTTGTCGTGTCTGGCGGAGGGCATAAAGCGTCCGTTATTGATTTCCGGCTGGGATTGAACTTTGTTTTAGGACCATCTAACACCGGAAAAAGTCTTGTGATGGACTGCATAGATTATGTATTTGGATTTACACCAAAGAAAAATCGTCCCTCCAAGATCGTCGATAACAGCTATGGCTATAACTGTATTTCTCTTCATTTGGCTACTGGTCGGGGAACCGTGATTTTAGAGCGTAAAATCGGTGGCTCTAAAATCAGCGTCAGCGGTACAGATCCTACCGTTGATCACGGTTCTTATAGTGTAAACCACAATGCGAAAAAGAACATCAATGCCGTATATCTTCATTTGCTGGGCATTGATGAACCCCACTCTGTGCGTTCAGCGGAAACAGGCTCGAAAACCCAGGAACTGACATGGAGAAGTATGCTTCACCTGTTTTTTATCCGCCAGGCTGACGTAGCAAGGGAAAGTTCTTCACTGTTAGCTCCCGGCAGCTTTGGACCCACAGCCTCCGCCGCCGTTTTACTTTATTTATTGACCGGCCAGGATGCAGATGATTTGGAGGCGGAGGAAGACCCCAAAATCAGTGCGGCAAAGAAAAAAGCCCTGATAGGCTACATTCAAGAGAAAGTGAATGAACTGTCTGTCAGACGCGAAAAACTGGAGCAGGCACTTTCTTCTGAAGAAATCACGAGTCCTCACGCAAGCGTTGAGCGGGTACAAAAGGAGATTTCTGAACTGCAAGCGCAGTTGGATGCCGCCTCGAAAGAGAGCCAGCAAATCATGTCGCAAATATATGAATGGAACGGAAAACTTTCCGAGTCCCAAACCGTAGGGCATAATTTTGCTATCCTGCGGCGGCAATATCAATCCGATATCAGAAGAATTGGCTTCATCGTTGAAGGCGCTGCAAGTGCTTCCCCTGTGCGGAAAAAAGTCAAGTGCCCGGTTTGCGGCGAAGAAACTGAGCGAACCTATGATACGACTTTTATCGATGCCTCTGCTGCTGAACTTGAAAAGATTAAACGGCATTTGACTGAACTGAACGATGCACAGCATAGTGTCGCACGCCAACAGGAAAAAATTATGGCAAATATCCGTGCATTAGAGGAACGGAAGGATGCTATCGATACTTTGATTTCAGAACAACTGCAGCCAAGGCTATCCGCATTTGAGGAAGAACTCGAAAAGCAGCTCAAGCTGATGCGTTTGTCAAGCGAATTAGAAATTATACGACAGGACGAAAATCAGTATAGAAGTGATTTGTTCAGCAAAGAAGCGGAAGAAACATCGACACCTCAAAAGCACAGTATTTTTGAGGATTATGGCTACGACATTATTCACGGCTTTGAGGAGAAACTACGGGAAATTTTAAAGGCCTCTAAAGTTGGCGGCGCAGAAACGGCCAGGTTAAATATGGAAAACTTTGATATTGAGATTGGAGGACTAAAGAAATCCGTTTCAATGGGCGGCGGCTTCTGCGGCATATTGAACACGATTACCACCCTTGCGATGAGTTCTTATCTCATAGAGTTGGGGCGGCCGGCTCCTGGCTTTTATGCTGTAGATTCGTCTTTGACGCAGTTATCTGAGGCGGAGCATAAAGAGCAGAACGATACCATTAAACAGAATTTTATTGAATATCTCATTGATCATGCTCATGAACGCCAGGTGATCCTTGTCGAACAAGCAAAGCGTATGCCCTTTATTCCCTCTGAGGATGAAGAAAAAGGAGTTCATGTGATTCGCTTTACCCGGAATAAGCAAGATGGTAGATATGGTCTTTTGAACGAGGTTTTTAACCCAGAAGATCAATGATTCTACATAATTCGCTTTTTAAGCAAGAGCAGGAGGCAGAAGATGCGAATAAGCTATAACAAATTATGGAAAATGCTAATTGATCAAAATATGAATAAGCGCGACCTGGCAGAAAAAAGCGGCGTAAGTACAGCCTCTATTGCCAAACTGAGTAAAGGCGCAAATATTACCACGGATGTGCTTCTTAAGATTTGTGAAGCGATGAATTGCCGCATAGAGGACATCCTTGAAACAATTGACGATCAGGAGGAAAAATAAAATGGCTATCGATTACGAACAGGCAAAGGTTCTTCTCAACAACTCATACGAAAAAGCTGCCCAGGAACTTCCTGCAGCCGTGACTCAATATATCACAGACAACAAGGATGCGTTGGATACAATCTTTTCCTCAAAAACACAGTCCTACCGCGAGGTCCTGCTGGGCTGCGCAGTAGCAAGGTATCAGGACAGGGGCTGCAATATCCGCCACCCCTATGTCAAACAGGGTGAGGACGCTTTTAATGGGCGCACTCTGGATGAAAAGGCGGTCAATCCATTCCTGTTTTCAAAGCAGATTCCTTGTTCCAAAGGCCCTTATCTGGCGACTTTCCGCAGGAATGTTACTTTCACGGAAGATACAAGGGATGGATTGCGCGACAAGGAAGGCTTTGACGCTTTGCTGTCTCTGATTTCCACCTTGGAGGCTGTGTCCGAAAGCGATGAGGTGGAAACGATCATCATTGCTTTATTGAAATGCTTTATCGACCTCCGTGAGCAGTCGATTGTCCGGCTTGTTCCCATCCGCCGACTCCGCATCGATCAGTACCGTATGTTCCTAAACAAGCTGCAGCATCGCCAGAGTGGCGGCCTTATTCCCATGCTCTTGACGGATGCCGTCTTCTCCACGATCAACAGCCAGATGAATGCGGGATGGACTATAGAGCGCCAGGAAATCAACGCCGCAGATGGTGCAACCGGCGCACCAGGCGACATTACGATTTACAAGGATGGAGCGATCTTTAAAGCCATTGAAGTTACAGAGCGTCCAATAGATGGCTCCCGCGTTGACTCTACTTTCTCTACAAAAATCACACTCAATAACGCTGCTGAGTACTTATTCGTTTATACAAACGATCTCCCAAGGGAAAATGCGCTGGAACGGGCAAAAGCGTATTTTGCACAGGGATACAATATCAACTTCGTTTCCATCACAGATTTGACCATCCACATCCTGCTTTCTGGGGACGAGGCATTTCGGACTGCATACAACAACAGGATGTTTGAACTGTTCAACGCCCAGGATGTGCAGGCAACGATAAAAGTGGCCTGGAATGACGCTCTGACAGAAGCTATGCAGGCATAAAAAAACGGGAATGTGTACCGGACTAATGGTAACACATTCCCAATTTTTATGATTGGAGATATTCAGCAACAGCCGATGCAACAGCCTCTGCCATTTTGCATGGCACTGCGTTTCCGATTTGTTTATAAATCGCAGCGGGCTTTCCACAGAAAACATAATCATCCGGGAAAGTTTGAATCTTAGCTGCTTCCCTGATCGTAATCCTTCTGAGCCGTCCAGGGGCTTCCTTGTATTCCGGGGTAATTGTTCCATCCACCAGACCCTTATGATAGTTCTCGATGAAATTATCGTCCGCTTCCCCATACAGGTAATCTTCATCTATGAACGGCGTTTTATTCCCGCCCATAGAAGCAGGGAGGGTGTTCGCATAGCCGTTGATGTCTATCGGGCGCCCCTGCCCATTAAAGTACATTCCCGCATAAGGGGATTTGCGCATAACCGGCCGAGCGCAGAAATTAATCTTTGCCACACAGGTACGGGGATTTTCCTCGCTGCCCGCTTTTCCAAGGGGCAGTAAGATATCCCGGATGGGGGCCGCTTTCGCTTTCTTGTGTGAGATAAGCTGATAGAGACGCTTTTCATCAAACGAATCCCCTCGGATTCCAATAAAGAATACGCGCTCCCGCTTCTGCGGCACGCCATAATCTGTGGCGTTTAAAACAAAATAATGGCAGGAGTATCCAAGGCCGGAAGCCCTATTCAAATAGCGTTCTCGTACATCTTTCCATTTACTCAGTTCGCCCAGGGCTTTTACATTTTCCATCACAAAAGCTCTTGGCTTGACTCTTTCAACAACATCCAGAAAGGTAAAAATCAATTTGCTCCTGTCGTCATCGGGATCCATTTTGCCCGCCACAGAAAATCCCTGGCAGGGTGGCCCTCCAAACACAAGATCTATTCCCTCATATTTGTCGAGGGAGTCAATTACATTATTGATGTCATCATTGACCATGATGCAGTCTGGGTGATTGGCTTTGTAGGTTTCTGCAGCATCGGAAACCAGCTCATTGGCAAACACGACTTTTATTCCTGCGTTCTCAAAACCGACATCCATGCCGCCAGCCCCAGAAAATAACGAAATGGCTCTTAATGGCTCACTCATCGGCTTTTTCTCCTTCTTTATCATGGTGAACCCGGAAAATCAATTCATTTTCCTGTGCGTTCAAATAAATATCAAAACTGGTCTTGCCCTTTTCGACTCCCATATTAGAAAGGATTGCTTTCGGCATTCTTACTCGCATATCCTGCTGCAACACATAAGTGTCCAGGTAGATGCATGAATCTGTCATTGCGGCTTTCCTCCTCGCCCTTAATTCAGTCTAATTATAAACTGTTTTCAGTCCAGAGTCAAGCATTTGCGCCACGCCCGCACCTTCTTATACATCTTAACGATAGCCCTACTCCGTAACGATAGCTTTTCTATCGTTACAGAGTACCCTTGAAAAGTGCAATCCGTTCTGGCAAGGGTGCCGTTCTGCCTATGCTGCCACAGTGCCAAAAATAGAAACACCGCCCAGAAACGGCGGATTTACGGCATTTTTGAGGGTATGAAATTGTATCAATCTCGGCGTGGTTTTGTCATAAATCGTCTTTGCCACATTATTACCAGAGAGGATATCATTATCATCATAGAAGAGAATATTGACCATAAGTTGAATAACTTCTCTTGGAGTGTAATGCTGTCCTGCATCTTCATTATGAGACTCAGAAAATCTTCTTATAATCTCTTCAAAGATATAGCCCATTTCAAGGTTAGAGATTTCATTCGGATGAAGATTTCCTCTATCTGTTGTATATTCCTTTAAAACAATATAAAGAATCCCCTTATTTGCCATAGTTGTGATGTGACCATCAAACTTAAACTTTTCCAGAATGTCCTGCACATTTGCTGAAAATCCATTCAGATAATCTCTGAAATTCTCCTCAATGTGGTCAGGATCATCCATAAGTCTCTCAAATGTATATTTGCTGGTGTTATAAAAATCATATCCTGCTGCCTTACGAAGTAAAACATCCTTCATAGGAAGATTCTTTACTTCCTCATATTTCTGTAAAACCGCATCTTTTGTATCTGAAAGAATACAGTCAAAACGTCTGATTACTGTAAGTGGTAATATAACATCTCCATATTCATGTGGTTTATATACACCTGTAAGCTTGTCCGCTATTGCCCATATCAAATCTGCTTTCTGATCTATTTTTACACTTCTAATTGCCATAAATGTTAACCTCCACTATTTATCTATTGATATTTTATTATGCATATATATTAATTAGCAACCCTTAAGCCACAATAAATAATCATACAGTTTTTCACGACTTTTCCCTTAAAAATTCCTAGTGACATATATAATCTGTGAATATATCATCTTCTGCAATACTGCACTTCTTTCTTTATCTATTGAAAATCTATCATATATTTGCTTAACTTCTTCAACACTTAAATCTCTATCCCATAAGAAAAACCCTACGGTGAACACTGGTAAATATTTATAACTTAAGCTTTTCCCGTTTTCATCAAGTCGATTGATAAACTCTATAAACTCTTGTTTGCACGCTGATAAATCCTGGTTTTCGTTTCTTTTAACCCATATGTAAAATAATGCACACACGCTATTCATATCTTCGACAAAACTTCTATATTTTTTCCTCGAAAATAATACACCTCCCGGAACTATTACATATTTACCATTTTTCTTTTTTAAAGCATACCATCTAGTACCTATTAAAATTGTAATAATTGCTAATTTTATCTCCTCAGGTCCTAATATGCAAAATATTGTCACACCAAACAACGTGCAAATTTGCATCTTTGTGAGTACAGTTACTGTAATCCACATTAATATAATGCACTCATTTATCACCTATACTCCTCACTTTCTACATTATATATTCCCGTTTTTATATAAAAATCATTAATCCAAATATCAGTTAAATCACTCACCGAATATTATATACTATTTGTTTTTCTATGCATAGTTATGTCATTCTTCTATTTCTCAATTTCCACTTACTGAGCACATCTTTACCATATCTTTACCCTCTTCTATCTTCTCCTATAACTACATCCTATAACTACATAATTCTACACCTATCAATGTCCAATTTTCTCCACACAAACCAATCTCCTTAATACCCCCATCCACCTTCGCCCCACATAAAAGGCCGGCAACAGACGCCTCCATCGTCCACTGCCGGCCCACGCTTTCATCAACCCTGTTTATACAGGCTTTCACAACTCTATGTCTAATCCAATACCATCACACTCGCTCCAGTCCCGTCCCAATCTTCAAGTTCCTCTCCGTCTCCACCCTATCAAACTTAACCACATAGCACCCTATATCTCCCCTGATACCGGTTATAGTGCCCTCGCCGAACACCTTATGTCTCACCCGGTCGCCGGGCTTTAGCTCGGTGTCCAGCGGCATATAGCGGCTTTCATTTGCGGCTATGTAGTTCTTGGTGTCGTCGACAAGGCGCTGCGGGAGCTCGTTCACGTAATCTATGGCCTCACGGTCTATATTGAAGATGAATCTGGATGGATACCGGAAAGACTCATCATAGTTCAAACCCTCGGCATCGCTGATGTACAGACCGCGCTCCGCTCTGGTGCACGCCACGTATGCCATGCGGCGTTCCTCCTCGAGCATCGCCTCAGTGTCCACGTGCTTGCTTGGGAATATGCCTTCATTTACACCGCACACGAACACATATGGGAACTCCAGGCCCTTTGCGGTATGTATTGTCATCATCGTCACAGAATCCTTGTCCTTCTCCCTGTCATTGTTCGTGTAGAGAGCTATGCTCTGAAGATATTCCTCCAGCGTATTCTCCTCACCGGAGTTCTTCTCATATTCGTCTATCGACTGCTTCAGCTCTGCCAGGTTGTCCAGCCTTTCCTGTTCGCCCGCCTGTCTGAGCATCGCCTCGTAGCCCGTGGCGGCCATGAGCTCCGTCACAAGGTCAGACAGACTTTTCTCCTTGTATGTCTTCCTGAAATTTTCTATGATATCGACAAAGGCTGAAGCACCTGTCGACTTAACAGTCTTCTCCTCCAGAAGATCCTGAAGACCGCTGTACAGTGAGCATCTGTGAGTCTCACAGTACGACTTCAGCATCGACATTCTCTTTTTGCCAAAGTTCCGCTTTGGTTCATTTATCACCCTGCGAAATGACAGATCATCCGCGTATGCCACCATCCTGAGATATGCCAGCACATCCTTTATCTCCTTGCGTTTGTAGAACTCCGTTCCGCTGTAGAGGATATACGGGATCTTTGTCTTGATAAATGCTTCCTCTATGCTTCTCGACACGAAATGTGACCTGTACAAAACGGCTATGTCACTGTACTTTGTGCCCGCCTCAACCAGTCTTTTTATCTCATTTGTCACCCACTGGGCTTCATCCCCGGTGGTCCTGGAATGTACGTACAGAGGGCGTGCCTCAGACGGCTTCACAGCCACAAGCCTGTGGGGCAGTCTGTTCCTGTTCTTCTCGATCAGTGAGTTGGACACCGCCAGTATGTCAGGAATTGAACGATAATTCGTGTCGAGGAATATGGTCTGTGTATTCTCATGGTTCTTGTCGAATTCCAGTATGTACTCTATCCTTGCCCCGCGCCACGTATATATGGTCTGATCCGGATCGCCCACGATGAACAGATTCCTGTGATAACCGCTGAGTATCTCCGCCAGCGCATACTGGTTACCGCTGACATCCTGGAACTCGTCCACCATGACATACATCATGCGTTCCTGCCATTTGCGGCATTTCTCCGCATCGGTTCTGAGGATGTGGAGCGCAATGGTTATGAGATCATCATAGTCAAGTCCATACACCTTCTTCTGTTCGTACAGGTATCCCAGAAATACTTTTTCAGGTATGTCTGAAGCCTTCTCATAATCCGCCAGCAGTCTGTCGTTGCTTATGTCCGCCAAATATGCAATGTGCTGCATCTCGTTCTTCATCGCCGATATGTGATCCCTGGCCATGTCAAATGTATATGTTCTCGACTGTATATGGGCATTCTCGTACACCGTTTTGAGTATATCCTCCGTGTCCTCGCTGTCCATCACCACAAAGTTCTGGGGATAATTGATGGCATGGATATCCTCCCTCAGAAGCTTCACACAGAAGCCGTGAAATGTGCAGATGTATCCCGTATCACTGTCCCCGATCATCTGTCTGATACGTTTGCTCATCTCCCTCGCCGCTTTATTTGTAAATGTTACACACAGTATATTCGATGTGGATATTCCAAGCTCGTCCACCAGATACGCATACCTGTAAGTGAGCGCCTTTGTCTTGCCGGTTCCCGCTCCCGCAATTATGCGCACATACCCTTCTGTGGTGGTCACTGCCTCCCTTTGCTGTTCATTCAGTTCATCTATAAAATTATCCATACAGTCCTCCATATATTTGCAAACATATGTTCAGTATAGCAGATTATATCTTTCCTGTCACTACACTCATGGTTTTACACCAGAACGATCTTCACATAAAAAACAGGACAGCCACATCATCTGTGACCGTCCCGCCAACACATCAACGCATTTCATTTATTTTGACTTTTTGTATACCGCTTTCTTAGGAGTGTTCATTCCCTTCGCCTTGAGCTTCTTTGCATATGCGTCATATTTCTTCTTAGGAAGATATATCTTCACATTGCTCTTGACACCCTGGAAAGCATTCTTACCGATAGTCGTTATCCTTGTAGACTTTATGGTAACTTTTCCAAGCTTTCCACACTTGCTGAATGCTGCACCGCCTATGGTCTTAACGTTTCCTCCGATCACAACCGTGGTGAGATATTTGCGTCCTGTAAATGCTTTCGCTCCTACAGCCGTAACATTGAAGTTCACTCCACCGATCTTGACACTGGATGCAACCGTGAGTGACTTGAACTTCTTGTCGCTCTTCTTGCTTGTACTTCCAACAAGTGTCACTGTTCCCTTGCCATTTGAAGCGGCATTTGTCACCTTATATTTCAGATAGCCAGGCACGCCCTTCTGCGCAACTTTATATATCTTGCCCTTGCCAGCCTTGATAGCAAATGTCTTGCTGACGGAGCCTCTGTAATTACCCTTACCAGTGATCTTTACTGTCGCTGTACCGATATTCTTGTTGTTCTTGTACTGTACGGTGTAATCCACACCATTCTTCAGTGTTGTTTTGCCTCTCCTGAGCGCAAGCGATTTAACAGTGATAGGTGATCCTGTGTATGTATATCCATTCTTTTCTATACCGCTTACGACCACATTGTTCTTGGAATTTCCTATGTCTATTCCAAGGGCAGCTACTGACTCATAACGCTTGTACCCACACTTGGTACAGGTAAATGTCTTCTTACCTGCCGCTGTGTCTGTAGGCTTGGTCGTTATCGCTCCCTTGTCCCATGTGTGGTTTGCCAGGCCTGACTTCTCTCCACATGAGCACTGATACCAGTGAGATCTGCTGTCGCTCTTGTACTTATTGCCGTAATCGTGTACATGCTGCTCCGGCTCTTTCTCGACGGTGATCTTTACATTGAATACAACTCCATTGTAAGCCCTGTTCCATCCTGTAACTGATGTCCAGTCATAATTTACTGTGTCTGCAGGCTTGAAGCAAAGCTTGTATGTATTGCCATCCTCAACCTTTGTCGTTCTGTCTGTATACCATGTGTATACTCCATCCTCGCGCTCTGGAATCTCTATGTCTGCAAGAGTCATATTCTCCTTAGCACTCAGTGAATCTATCGCCTGAGTAAATACTGCATTTGCAGGAAGAATCTGAACAGTTATCTCCACATGCTCTGCTCTCGCGTATACATCCTCATCTTCAGGTACAAATGTTGCAAGGAAAGTCTTTGTTCCAACCTCTCCCACAGATTCATCTGCATTCTCCCAGATGAACATTCCACCTGCTGTCTCAGGCAGGAGTATCTTGCCAACAGTGTCTCCGTATGTAGCTGTGACATTCTCCGGAACTGTAAATACAGGATCCTGCTTTCTCACATACACTGAAAGCTTCACTGCAATTCTCACACTTCCGTCTTCCAGTTCCTCATATGTTCCCTCTGCTGCATCGATCTTGCTCCAGTCATAGTTTGCTGTGTCGTCTGGAACAAAGTATGCATCGTAGGTCTCGCTTGTTCCGGCCTTGCCTACCTGCTGTGTTCCATCTGCCCACATGTACTTTCCTGCTGCCGATGTTGGAAGCTCCACATCCGCAAGGGTCTTGCCGGCATATGCGTCGCCCGCCTTTCCGGCAGTAAATGAAGGTATTCCCTTCTCCACGCTGGATATGATCAGTGTGAACTCAGCCACTGTCTGATTCTGTCCTCTCACCGTGAACTTGACTGTCTGTGCCTCAGCACTTGCAGTCTTCGGCGTTCCATATACGTTTCCATCGTATATCACAAGTCCTGCCGGAAGTGTCTGTCCCTTTGCAAGGGAGTATGACACATATCCGTTGTCCACCGCTTCATCATTCTGGATCTCTATGGCTGTCAGATCATATAATGGCTCATCCTTTGTGGTTGTCTTTCCAACCTGCGCCTTAACTGTATCCTCTGTCTTTGCGAGAGTTATATTTACGGCCTCCTGCTTTGCCATATTTACCGTAACTGTTGCCGGCTCATATGTCATGACGCCGCTCCAGAGACGGTTGTTACTTGTAGTCATGGCTGTGTCATCCGGTCCAAATACAACTGAATCCACCGCCATTCCATCTATCGGCTCACCGTCTATTGTGATGTAGAACGACTTGCCACCCTGTATATAGAGTGCATCGTCACCGTCAACACCTGACTTCTTCTGACATCTTGTTGCCGATGAACTCTTCTCTATCTTTGCATCGCCATCCTTGAAGCAATATGCAGGATAATCCACATCAAGCTTGTAGAAAATGACGCTGTAATTTTTCAGTGCGTACACCATATCCGGGATCACTGTGGTAAGTATGCTTCCGCTTCCAAGGCTTGACGTATTTGCTAGCTGCTTCATATTACCATAGTTTACGATCATTGCACTGTTTGTGAGGTTGCCAAATGTAAACTGTGCATCTGCTCTGTTGATGAGCTTTGCACTTGTATTCAGCGTGAGTCTCTCACTATTTGTGGCTGTGATCTCTCCGTAGTTATCTACTGTTGCTGAAGCCTGAACATTTCCTTTCAGATTCCATGCACCTCTGTTGACCAGTGATCCTGTCATAGTCAAAGCGCCGTCCACATTCCATGTGCCAAGGTTCTCAACATCACCGGTAACTGTCGCTGTCGATGTATTTGTAAGAGCTGCGCCCTCGGCGATGGTCAGCTTTGAATCCTTGAGGATCTCAAGCTGTTTTACCTCCACCTCTCTGTCAAGGGTGTAGTCTCCGCCTATAGTTAATTTGCCGGCGAGAGACATATACAGTGAACCCAGACTCTCAACCTGGTAATTGTCAGCGGTGCCCTTTACAGTCGCTGTGGACTTTGCATTCTCGTCTACATACTCTACCTTGCCAACCTTACCGCCTGCCGCAAGTACAAAGTCACCTGTGACAGCGCCCTCTGTTCCTGCCTTGACGTATATATTTCCAATGCTGTGACCATAGTTAAATACCAATGCCTTGCTATGCTCATTGTTGACGTCATTTTTTCTGAGTTCTCCTGACTTTATCTCGGCATACAGATCTCCCTTCACATCTGACTGCTGGACAAAGTTGTTGCACTTCTCAGCGCACCATCTTCCATCAACCACACAGTTCACATTTCCGGATACGACTGTTCCCGACACTCCATTGAAGTATGAGCGCTTGTTCATATAATCCGCACCGTATATAAATGTATTGTAATGATCAGTTATACCAACTCTTACATCCACATCACCTGATACTGATCCACCTGATGTAACATACATATTCTCAGACTTTGTTGATTCCGGTGTGTACATCTGTGCAGACTTTGCAAATGTGAAGTCTACCTTCTCCGCATTTGTATTGTACGCACCGTATACCACGCTTCCTGCTCTTCCGTCCTCTGCCGTGAAGGTCACTGTCTTGACATCAGCGTTTCCTGCCGCAGCTACAGTGCCTGACACATAACCGCTCATGATCGTCATGGTTACATTTCCATCTATCGTCACTCGGTCTGCCTTGCTGTCAGTTGAACCCGCAGCACATATATTGCCGACATTTCCGCTTCTGAGTGTCACCGATATGTCACCAGTGTATTTATTTGCTGTGTCCGTATAGCCTGATATGCTGTAGCCTGACAGATCATATGTAACCTCTCCGTCTATTCTGAGTGGTCTGTTGTCGTCTGCCACTCCGTTGTGATCAGCATCCAGATATACTGAGCTCTTGCTGCTGTCCGATGGATCAACTATTATCACTGCCGAATTTCCACCGAGATCAATGGTCTTATCCTCTGTGTTCACAGATACACCAAGCTTGTTGATATCAGGTATCTCCGTGCCTGCCGGCAGTACCTTGAATACCACTGGGAAATCAACCGATGTTCCATTTCGTCCTGTTATGACAAATGTTACTGTGCTTTCACCTGCATTCTTGGCTGTTCCTATTATCTTACCCGACTCAAGCACAAGTCCTGATGGAAGTGTCGAACCGCTCTTCAGTCTGTACTGCATGTCAGTTCCATAATCCTTTGTGGTATCTCCTGTAACCTTGAGGATCGTGAGATCGTACGCTGGTGAATCCGCCGTGTACTTGGTCTCCGCCGCCAGAATCGGATCTGCGTATTCCTTACTGATGTCTATCTGGTCTGCCACATAATCCACTACAATAGACATAGATGAATCCGGGCCTGTCACCTTTGCACTTCCGTTGCTTCCCTGTACCGGCTCGCCGCCATTTGCCGACACATAGGCTGTGTAACCCGGCACATCGGTATAGCTAACTGTGATCGCCTGTTTGCAGGCAACATATTTAACATTCTCATATTCAACTACATATGACTGTGCAGCCAATTTTGCTGATGTGTTGTCCATGTTTGTTGAGGCGCCTGCATAGCTGTAATACACTCCTGTCCAGCCGCTGGCATCTATATCATCTGCAAATTTTCCTGCTGCCACCCACACACCTGTGTTGCTGAACTGGTCTGAAGGACACTTGAGCGTACCCTTCTGATATACTCTTGCCCAGCCTGATGTCATGTTGACCTTGCCCACATCAAACAGCGCATCCTCGCCTATTGTGAGTGTCGTGTCATACTGTGTCATATTGAGAGCCGCAAGCTTCGTATCTCCATTCACAACTGCCTTGGCATACTTTGAATAACCAAGCCGGTCAGCGGTCAGCGTATCGTTAAATACTGCGGATGATCTCTCATTCAGTGACACATAATCCGTTACCTCAACCGGAGCATTTACATCAACTGCCGCACTGTCATAGATTATCAGAGCCGTTGCCGTGAGCTTCTTATTCACAACATAGGTTCCTCTGATAGTTACGATATCCTTGCTGTTTCTCATGAATGCACCGGTATATTTTGATGTTGTATCCGCTGCAAATCCGCCCTTATCTACAGTGTTCTCTGCGATCTCATATGCGATGGTTCCATCCACGGTTGAATTCGACAGAACATACATAGTTGCTGCCTTACCACCACGGATATTTATACTCACCGCATCGCCGCCTTCATATGAAAGCTCTGAATCCTTTGCACCGTATATTGCTTTTACATTTCCCCCCGTCATGGTGATCCTGATGTTTCGTCTTATGGCGTTGTCCTCGACACCTGTTATCGTGTACTCCGACAGATCTCCGGTGTACAGAGGTGTCTTGCCATCTGCCTGTCCATCCTGATTGTCGTCCACGTATATCTCTGTCTCTGTGTCGTCCTTTGCCTGGATGACCACTGATGTTCCGTTGAGACATATAGTCTTCTCATCCTCGTCAACTACGATTCGGCCATCCTGGTTGTCCTGCTTCTTCTCCTCATTTGAGACGATCACATTCAGTGAGAGCTGTGCCTTTGAACCATTTCTTCCTGTCACATGTACTATGACATTCTTTCCATCTTCATAAAGCTTGCTTGCCGTTCCGACAACCTTGCCATCGATCAATGAGAGTCCCTCAGGAAGTCCATTTGTCTCGTCGATCTCGTATGTGACCTCGCCCTCTCTTGCGTCGTTTGATATGACAAGATCTGCCATGTCATAGAGAGGTGAAGCTGCTGTGTATTCTTTTCCAAGCAGTGCCGATGGATCAACAGTTGTCTTGGATACCACGATCTGCTTTCCTGTCGTTGCGATCGTCACTGTACAAGGCTCGTTCGGCATGCTGAACGTGTACACGCCATTTGATTCAACCGCTGAATTTTCCGCTGTGTCGCTCTGACCTCTGAAGGTCACCTTGTCAAGAATATATCCCTTGTTCACGGTCGGTGTTATCTTGACATCTGCGCCGCCCTTGACATATGTACCATCAGGATCAATATACTGTGACGTCTTGCCTGTCATGGTGTACGTTGCGGCCTTCTCGTTGGACACAACATCTAATGAATAATTTACATTTGCAACATCCCCTACAGCCGAGTCCTCTATTACGCCCCCCTTTGAGAATATATTTGGCAGATACCCATCAGTCGCCTTAAATGTTCCCTTGAGGATTCCACTGTGGAGTATATTTGAACCGCCTGCTGCATATATACCCTCTTTTGCAGTTAACGTTACCCCCTTGTTGATAACGATCACAGCATTGCCCTGGCTTCCGTTCTCTGTGAAGTTACCAAAGTAAATATTGTCAGCAGTTACATCCTTGTCTATCACAAGATTCTGTCCGCCATAATATATATTCTGTCCATAGGTTATAACAGATGAGCCGGTGGTATTCATGCTTGGAGCCATATAATACTTCTCCGGCATACTGCACTTGTCATCAAATGTAACTTTTGCATCCTTGTTATTACCTATATACATCTGGAAGCTTATTCCGTCTGCATTTGTAAAATCTGTGTTGTTGATCTTTATATCAACAGGAACTGTATTCTCGGTTGAACCGGAATAGCTCTCATTTGCCAGATAGAAAATATTATTTCCCGCCAGTCCATTTATACTGCTGTCTGACAACGTTATGTCAACCTTTGTTCCGATATTTCCGCAACTGTAATCACCTCCGGCGAGTCCACATTTTGCAAAATGTATCTTTGCTATATCCGCCTTGAGTTCCCCTGCCAGTGCAAAGTTGCCCATCATGGTAAACATGTCGCTGCCCGCGTATTCATACGAGTTCACAAGCGGATCGCCATTTTCGTCTACTATGGATTCATCATTCATGCCATCCACATTGACCGTCATATTTCCCAGACAGCTACCGCCGTATACAAACTGTGCTGAACTGCTGATAACGTTGCTGACGCTTATGTTAAGATCCTTACTGATGCTTCCGCCCTGCTCTACATTCAGAGATCTCGTAATGCTGCAGCCCGAAACTATGGCATCTACAGAACCATTTACCGTCACATTTGACAGCTCCAGAGCATTTACATAGGCTGCATTACAGTTGTAAAGTTCTGCCTTTATATCACCTTTTACACCTGTGCTCAGATACATGCCATTTAATGTATCTGTTGTTGCCACAGCCTTCATTACAACGCTGGCAGAAGTGATACCGGAACAATTTGAAATTCCATATACCCTGCCGCTGGCACCAGTGATATTCTCCATGTTCACAGTATACGTATATGTTCCTTCTTCCTCCGGCTGAGTCTGACTGAACGAAACCGAATTCATGCCACATGTTGTGTAACCGGCAGCGCAGTTCTTTATATCTATATCAGCCCTTCCGCCCAGCATACCGCCATACATTCCATATATGGTGTTGAACTTTGCTCCTGAGCCATCAACGCTGACATTTACATTTCCCTTTATATTTGTATTATTGGTGCCATACACAGACATCTCTGATCCAGACTGGCTTTTCAGCTTAAGGTCCAGATTTCCAAGGATAGCCGCACTTGACGCACCATATACACTGGCACTGCTTCCATCCTTTACGGCTGATATTCCGTCAAATGTAAGGCTCACGTCACCATCAACCTTTGCGCTCTGGGAAACTCCGCACAGATTGTCTACCTTGGAGTCAGTCACCTTGGCCGTCAGTGTCTTGCTGAGCACAGCTCCGTTCTGCACAATATACACGGAACTGATGCCGGCACCGTTCATATTGAACACTGCATCGCCATTTATCGTGTATGCTTTTCCTGTGTAATATCCATCTGTAGCCAGTGCGACAAATGTGTTGCCATCACAGCTATAATTGATATTCTCCGTGATGTCTCCATCTATGGTCGATGTGCTGAGACCGTAGAGCGTTTTTATCGTAACTGACTTCTCCGTGTCTATCAGTACACCACCAGTACAATATGTCTTAAAAAGTCCATACAGACTTTCAACTGCTGCGCCGCCCTTCACACTGATAGTTACCGCAGTCATGTTCTCCGGAGTCTCAACAGTGCTCTCAAATGCTCCATATACGGCGGGCAGTTCGGCACCGTCTATGGTTATGGAGATCGGCGAGCTGCTCTTCCCCTGGTAAAGTCCATATATCTTACCGTAGTGTATATCCGTGTTTCCATCCAATGTGAAAGCTTCCTCGCCTTCATCAAGGATTCCATCCCTGTCTTTGTCATTGTAAATATTGAATAACTGCTCGCTGTCAGTGGAATTCGGCGACTGCTTTATAATTACCGAATTGCCGTTGAGCGTGACACCTGATGGTGTAGAGCCTGACGACTCATATACATACTCCAGCCCCTTTCCCGTATCCGCAGCTTCAGACTGTGTTCCGTCCGCCGCAAATGCCGTTATTCCCGATGCCATGCCAATAGCAGCAAGCACCGACAAGGCCGTTATACCTCCTCGTAGCCTTCTCTTCCTCATCAATTACCCTCCCTTAATTAATTATTATGCAGACTTTCCTGTTACAATTGTGCACAATAGCAGAAAAAGTCTTGCAAATATGTAAATTTTTGCCACTTTAGCCATTTTACCATAGCAAAGTTGCAAATACTATCAACAAATTCACAAGACTTTTTTATGCATTTTTATATTTTCTGTTATAATTCCGCTATCTTCTCCTGTTGCCAAACAATAATACAAGTCTGAGCAACTGAAGTGATGCTGATACCATGGCTGCCACATATGTCATAGCTGCCGCTGTGAGTACACTTCTTGCACCCTTGAGTTCATCCGGATAGAGATATCCGCTGCCCTCCAGTATCGCCATGGCTCTTCTCGATGCATTGAACTCCACCGGAAGTGTCACAAACTGTAGGACAACAACCAGTGAGAACAGTATGATTCCGAGTGTTATAAGGTAATCAACCCTCGGAATGAGAAGTCCTATAAGTATGAGCGGCCATGATATGGCTGAGCCTATATTTGCCGCTGGAATGATGGCTGACCTGATGGTGAGCGGTGCATATGCATTTGCATGCTGTATGGCATGTCCGCACTCATGGGCTGCCACGCCTATCGCTGCGATGGATCTGGAACCATACACGCTGTCCGACAGATTGAGCGTATGCTCCTTAGGATTGTAATTATCAGTCAAATCTCCTGAGATGTGATGTATTGACACATCCGTTATCCCCGCATTCCTGAGTATCATGTATGCGACCTGATCCGCTGTGTAGCCTGACCGCGATCCCACCTTCTCATACTTCTTGTATGTGGTCTTGACTCTTGCCGACGCTATCATGCAGAGCACCACGCCTATGAGAACCAACAGATATGTTGGGTCAAAATAAAATCCATAATATGGCATATATATCACCTTTTCCTTTCATGTATCCCTGACGGGGGCTTTTGTTTTCCACTATCCTATAGTATATATTGCGCTTCGTCAACAGGTGTGGATGATACTTCATATAAATTTCATTTTTGCCGGAACTAATTTTATACTTCGTTCTCCTGCCATTTTTCTTATGTCATTTACCTGCAGCTATCTGCCAAGCATCTCATTTACCTTATTCTGCACCTTGACATGATCATACCCTGCCTTCTTCAGCCTGTTCTTTCTGTCATCGCCATTTCCCCAGTCGCCGGCTATGACCTCTCTGGCTATCACATCTATCGATTTCTTCTGCGAAGCCTTGACCACTGCATTTACCTTCGCCTGAACCTTATTGTAATCATATCCTGCCTTTTTCAGTCTACTCTTCCGGTCACCGCCGTTCCCCCATTTTCCGGCTATGACTTCCTTTGCTATCACTTCTATGCTTTTCTTTTTATTATTACTTTTTCCGCTGTTACTGCCCGCGTCTTTTCCCTGTGTACCGTCAGTCTTTTTTGCGGCATATTTTTTCCATGTCGTCTTATCTATATATGACTTGTTAAGATCGAGATTGCCATCGTAACCCGGAAGTCTTCCAACGGATGTGTACTGTCTGATATCACATTCGTATTGACCTTCATTCCATGGATGCTCCTGATATCCCGTCCGCTCGTAATCAGGATACTGTGCAACCCACAGCCTGTATCCCAGGCCCTTTACATTGTCCATGGCGCTCTTCTGGATATAGATCAGGGGCTTAACACCGGTTTTTCTGTATACATGATCACACCACTCTTTGCACCACGCTCTGTCACTTCTGCCAAACTGCGGATTATTCTGCCCCTCCCAGTCAAGGACAAGTATCGCCTTGCCCACATATTTCTTACTGTATGCTATGAAATACTCAGCCTCACTGTGGGGATCGCCACCATTTGCATAGTGGAATGCCCCCAGAAGTTTTCCCACTTTAATCACCTGATCACAGTGCTTTGCAAAAAATCTGTTCTTGTAGTCCGTGCCCTCCGTCGCTTTCACTATCACAAAGTCACAAGGCACCTTGGTTATATCTATAGTATCCTGCCACGCTGATATATCTATACCATCCATGTAGCCCTTTAATGGAACCTTATTAGAAGCCATAAAATTGTCTCCTGAATTCTTTTGTCTGTATATAATATTCCAGACATTGAATCAGGAGACAATCTTAGGATCATTATTTCGAACTTATACTTATCTGTCTCGTATTACATGTGCCACTGTCATGACGCCTTTATTCATGCCACTTTTCCTTATCTCCGCCATTGTAAAACCGCTTGAATATCGATATCAGGTAGTCCCATCCCCGGGTACATATAATCGCAATGACAAATGCCCCGAAAAACGCAGCCACAGGATAATACCACACAAATGCTATGTGATAAAATGATAGTCCAACAAAAAGTCCCACCTCACACACAATGACACTGGTGATCAGAACCTGAAAAGAGGTAGGGATCTTCTTCAGCACTCCTACCTCTTTCGTAAATTCCGTTATTACCGATATCAAAGTGCAAAGAACCGCAACAACTACAAGATATACTGCGAATCTGTCCATGCGTATTCACCTCCTTGTCCATGATATAGTTTAATGTATTCCGGAAGGTGATATGTGGTTATAAAATATTATTGTGTTCTTAAATCTCTTTTTAAATCCAACCTCGCGTTAATGCGAGGTGTTTTACGTTATATAGGAATCTCCAAAATGTATATATATCAAAATTACTTCTGTATGAAAATAGAATAATGTATTTAACCGGGCAGCCGAGGGGTGTTGCACCATATCCGTTCGAGTCTTGGAAGGGCGTGGTGCCTTATGAGTACATATGAGGAATTCATGGTTATATTAACCGTTGCGATACTTATTGTGACAATTCTGAATCATAGAAAATAAGAAAAACACCTCAGCCGACTAAGCTATGAGGTGTTTCATCTTAAAATGGTTTTTGCCGGACGGATAGGACGTATCTATCGCTCGGCTGTCTTGTTAAGTATATTATACAATATTTTAGACGTTTGTCAAAAATAAAATTCTGAAGTGCACGATCAAATGCCGCATGGGACTTACCAAATCGTCTGGCATGACTGACACTGATACAATTAGCATTTGTACATATAACTCTGTTCAGATATTCAAGCAGACCTGTCTTATCAAGATACAATTCACTATTCTTGTCCTTTGTAAAACTGTCATTACTTGGATTAAAATAAATGCCCATCTCATGCCCTCCTTGTTTATTTCAAATGTCTTATATATAATTCTCAGAATTCATTGATATAGGCCTTTTCTCTGAAATCGGGATATTAATTCAACCTCTTTCCGAGTTGCCATAAAGCTGTGCCCATCCTCAAGTGTTATATTTCCAAGTTCAATATTCTTATCTATGCTACCCATTATATCTGTTTTTATGAGGCTTTTCAACGACGCTATATTCTCAGGAGTGCGTAAGTATCTTTTTAAATGTGCTGTCAAATATTTTATGTGTCAATCTATATTGCTGCCTACTGTTTTTTCTTCCGATTGGTAGCCACACTTTAGCCCTAAATCAACCATAAGTCAATAGATTTTCACAAATGCGCGTATAAGGCAATTTTTCGCGAGATTATTTTAAAATTATAACTTTTTTTACTTTCTTCTCGCCATCAAAATATTCTACTACTATAGTTCTATCCATTTTAATCACCCCTTCCATTTGATATGTAAGGCAATTATAATACCGAATAAATATAAAACAAGTCTTGACAAAATAAAACAAAAGAGTTGCTGTAAAATTCCTTAGCAACTCCCGTTTTCCAACTAATGCTGAATATCAAAGCAATATTTCATATGTATGGCTGTCATCATCATAATATACAAGCATGCCAAATTTGTATTCATCAAAATTGATTTCAACCTTCAAAGAATTTAAAAATCAAAAAAATAGAGAGCCTTTAGATCTCTCTAAAAGCCCTCTAAACCGTTTAAATACTAGGTTTTTACTTAGAATTTGCCAGCGTTAGCAGCTTCCTCAACGGAAACAGCAACTGCAACTGTAGCACCAACCATAGGGTTGTTACCCATTCCGATAAGTCCCATCATCTCTACGTGTGCAGGAACTGATGATGAACCAGCGAACTGTGCATCACTGTGCATACGTCCGAGAGTATCTGTCATACCGTATGAAGCAGGACCTGCTGCCATGTTATCTGGGTGAAGTGTACGTCCTGTACCACCGCCTGATGCTACTGAGAAGTACTTCTTACCCTGCTCGATACACTCCTTCTTGTATGTACCTGCAACTGGATGCTGGAAACGTGTAGGGTTTGTTGAGTTACCTGTGATAGATACACCAACGTTCTCCTTGTGCATGATAGCAACACCTTCCTGAACATCGTCAGCGCCGTAGCACTTAACTGTTGCACGGATACCATCTGAATATGCCTTCTCATATACTACATTGAGCTCAGCCTTCTTGTAGTCATACTTTGTCTCAACATATGTAAATCCATTGATTCTTGAGATGATCTGAGCTGCATCCTTACCAAGACCGTTAAGGATAACTCTAAGAGGTTTTTTACGAACCTTGTTAGCCTTCTCAGCGATACCGATAGCACCCTCAGCTGCTGCAAATGACTCATGACCTGCTAAGAAACAGAAGCACTCTGTCTCCTCCTCAAGTAACATCTTACCAAGGTTACCATGTCCAAGACCAACCTTACGATGATCTGCAACAGAACCTGGTATACAGAATGCCTGAAGACCCTCGCCGATAGCTGCTGCTGCGTCTGCTGCCTTTCTGCATCCCTTCTTGATTGCGATTGCTGCACCTACTGTATATGCCCAGCAAGCATTCTCAAAACAAATTGGCTGAATACCCTTTACCTGATTGTAAACGTCAAGTCCAGCGTCCTTTGTGATCTTCTCAGCTTCTTCGATTGAGCTGATTCCATAGCTGTTAAGTACAGCGTTTATCTGGTCTATTCTTCTTTCATATGATTCAAATAATGCCATTGTCTCGTTCTCCTTTCCTCTATTTCCGACTACTCTTTACGTGGATCGATGATCTTAACAGCGCCCTGCTCTGGCTTAACACGTCCGTATGAACCTGAAGCCTTCTCCCAAGCTGTGTTAGGGTCATCACCCTTCTTGATAAAGTCAGTCATCTTTCCAAGAGAAACGAACTGATATCCGATAACTTCGTCATCTGCATCAAGTGCTATTCCTGTTACATAGCCCTCTGCCATCTCAAGGTAACGAACACCCTTAGCCTTTGTTGCATACATTGTACCAACCTGTGAACGAAGACCCTTTCCAAGATCCTCAAGTCCGGCACCAACTGCAAGTCCGTCATCTGAGAATGCACTCTGTGTACGTCCGTATACGATCTGAAGGAATAACTCTCTCATTGCTGTATTGATAGCATCGCACACAAGGTCAGTGTTGAGAGCCTCAAGGATTGTCTTACCCTGAAGAATCTCAGCTGCCATAGCTGCTGAATGTGTCATACCTGAACATCCAATAGTCTCGACAAGAGCCTCCTCGATAACACCCTCTTTTACGTTAAGTGAAAGCTTGCAGGCACCCTGCTGTGGTGCACACCAGCCTACACCATGTGTAAAACCAGAGATGTCTTTGATTTCCTTTGAGTAAACCCACTTTCCTTCTTCTGGGATAGGAGCTGGCTCATGCTTTGCACCCTTTGCTACAGGGCACATGTTTTCAACTTCCTTAGTGTAAATCATTGTGAAACTCCTTTCAAAATATGAATTCTTAAAAGCGGTTCCGAATTCTCTAATTCAAACCATCAGTGGTATTTTCTCACAAAACAGTTATGAAGTCCATAGCTTATTGAAAATTTTTGTCGCATTTGCGTGTACTTTATCAAGTACAGCGCGCCTTATTGAGAAAGTTTTTAACAAGGCACAGTTGTCAGGGTTCATATGTCCGCTTATATCATTTGATCGTAACCATATTCACTTGAACATATGTATTTATCTGATATACAATACTTCTGTCAGAGCACATTCAACCCAGACATGCGCCGCTCCAGGCGCTGCTCAGATACATGATATAAAAATAAAAACGGAGGTTTTCAACATGAGATTTATAGATATGCACCTTCACACCACCGCTTCCGACGGCTCCTGCACCCCATCAGAGGTGTGCCAGCTTGCCATTGACAGGAATCTTGCAGCGATCGCCATAACCGACCACGACACAGTGGATGGCGTAGCAGATGCAATCACATATGCAGATAACTGGAACAGCACTCTTCCTCCGATCCAGAACAGTGATTCCACCAACTGCTCTGGCTTTTCTGACAGCAGTGACCATCATATCGAGGTAGTTCCCGGCATAGAGATGTCCGCCATCTACAACGGTGTGGAGATCCACATTCTGGGCTTCTATATGGACTACAAGAACCCTGAGCTCATCTCCCGTCTTGCCGCCATCAAACAGGCCAGATACGACCGAAACGAGCAGATGTGTGAGAGATTCCGCGCCGACGGAATAGACATGACCATGGAGAAGCTGCAGCATGGCAATCCTGATACTGTCGTCACAAGAGCTCATTTTGCCAGAATTCTCATAGCCGAAGGCGTATGCAGGGACATGAACCAGGCGTTCAAAAAGTATCTGGGCAAGAAATGCAAATATTACATTCCAACACCAGACATACCGGCCGCCGATGCCATAAGACTCATAAGAACCTACGGCAAGGCTGCCTTCATCGCCCATCCCCTCATATACGGATTTGGATATAAACAGATAGAGGACATGCTTGAAGAACTGAAGCCATATGGCCTTTCAGGGCTTGAGGTCTACCACTCCTCCAACAATGCCTATGAATCCGGAAGGCTTAGGGAGATCGCCAGAAAACACGGGCTCCTCATATCAGGAGGTTCCGACTTCCACGGCGCAGCCAAACCCGACATATCCGTGGGAACCGGAAGGGGCGGCCTTCGGATCACGGAAGCTGTATTTCAGGATATAAAAAAAGCGGTCACTGTATAATGACCGCTTTTTTATTTACTCTGATGATACCTTTATTATATCTTTGACTTCTTATCCTTATCATCATCTGTGACTGTTGATGATCCCTGCTTCTCAAGCTCTGCAACAGCGCTCTTGTGCATCGGTATACGACAGTTCTTGTTGTTACCAAACTCTACGATGATAGTTGAATCATCAACCACATCAAGGATGGTTCCGTAGAAACCACTGGTTGTCATGATATTATCACCAGGCTCCATCTGTGAAAGCATCTGGTCTGTCTTGGCCTTCTGCTTCTTCTGTGGTCTGATCATCATGAAGTAAATGATTGCAGCAAATATGGCAATATATACAACAATAAACATAACTGATGAACCGCCACTGGCCTGTGTTCCTGTTGACGATGATAAAATTGTTGAAAGTGAATTCATTCTCTGATCTCCTTTTTGATTACTATTCTCCACCAGCAAGGCTCTCAAGCATCGATTTCTTATATGACTGATATCTTCCTTCTTCAATAGCCTCTCTGATTTCTTTCATCATATTATTATAAAAATACAAATTATGCAAGACGCAAAATCTCATACCGAGCATTTCATTTGCCTTGAGCAGGTGTCTGATGTACGCTCTGCTGTAGTGCTGGCATGCAGGGCATCCGCAGCCCTCCTCTATAGGTCTGTCGTCTGTCTCAAATCTCGCATTCTTGAGATTCATCTTGCCATGCTTCGTGTACACATGGGCGTGTCGTCCATTTCTGGATGGATATACGCAATCGAAGAAATCAACACCTCTGTCGACCGCCTCAAGTATATTTGCAGGGGTTCCAACACCCATGAGGTATGTCGGTCTGTCCTCAGGCAGATACGGAACGGTCACATCGAGTATGTGGTACATCTGCTCTGCTGTCTCTCCTACTGCAAGTCCTCCTATGGCATATCCCGGAAGATCAAGCTCGCTGATTCTCTTGGCGTGATCTATTCTGATATCCTCGTATATGGCACCCTGATTGATTCCAAACAATAGCTGATTCTTGTTGATCGTATCCGGCAGACTGTTAAGTCTCTCCATCTCATTCTTACATCTGACAAGCCATCTGGCTGTTCTCGCAACAGAATTCTCCACATACTGTCTGTCAGCCAGTGCAGGGGCACACTCGTCAAATGCCATGGCTATTGTAGATGCCAGATTCGACTGTATCTGCATGCTCTCCTCAGGTCCCATGAATATCTTGCGTCCATCGACATGGGAATTGAAGGTTACTCCCTCCTCCTTGATCTTCCTGAGTCCCGCCAGGGAGAATACCTGGAATCCGCCTGAATCAGTGAGTATCGGTCTGTCCCAGTACATAAACTTATGTAAACCGCCCATCTGCTTGACTATCTTATCCCCAGGTCTCACATGGAGATGATATGTATTTGACAGCTCGATCTGACATCCTATGTCCTTAAGATCCGTTGTTGCCACAGCTCCCTTTATGGCTGCTGCCGTTCCAACATTCATGAACAGAGGTGTCTGCACTGTTCCGTGAACAGTCTGAAATTCAGCTCTCTTTGCCCTTCCATCCTTACAAAGTATTTTGTACATTGTTATGTAAACCTTTCTTTTTCATTTTTCCGAATCTTACGCTATACTTAAGCGTACTCTTTATAATGCACCATTTAAAGTATATTTGCAAGCAAATTTACAATCCACAGGCATTTACCGCCGAACTTGACCGCATACCGGATGAATACGAGGACTTCCGATACAATGCAGGCAGATTACAATTTTGACAGCCACATATCTTACATACAAAACGGCACCTGTAATTTCACTTACAGGTGCCGTTATATCAATCTATAGGCTTTCAGTCCTGTTAGCTCCGTGCTAAATCACCACTGAATTATCTGACTTATCACTGCTTCTCCTTCAGCGTAGCTGTAGCAGTCTGCTTCTCGTAGTTACCATTGTTGTTTCTGTAGTATACGATAGTTACCTTATCGCCAGGATTGCAGGCCACGATCTTGTCATGGAATGTCTCCATATCTGCTATGTCCTCACCGTCAAGACTGCAAATGATATCTCCTGACT
>UMKJ01020163.1_pt1 | contig 29165 bp, 17 predicted proteins | sample 1966301 | NCBI WGS metagenome assembly UMKJ01 (sample SAMEA4836173, study PRJEB28245) | human gut metagenome | biome: gut microbiome; material: fecal sample | place: Denmark | collected 2008
CCCATGAGCAAGCTGGCTGAGCCGCTGAAGATCTACCCGCAGGTTCTGGAGAATGTCCGTGTGACCGACAAGAAGGCCGCACAGGACGACGAAGCAGTGCAGGCAGCAGTCAAGACCGTAGCCGAGGCACTGGGTGACACTGGTCGTATCCTTGTCCGTGGATCTGGTACGGAGCCTGTTGTGCGTGTGATGGTCGAAGCTCCCGATCACGACACCTGCCAGAAGTACGTTTCTCAGGTCGTGGAGACCATCAAGAGCAGAGGCTACGGCGTTTGAGTGCAAACCTGAAACGAGGATGTGGAATCCTGCTGATTGCATCTGTGGTTCTTCTGTCTATCTTGGCGTTGTTGCCTGATGCGGATGTTGACCACGATGCAGGATACACTTCCTCAGAGCTGAGTATCCGAGAAACCGTAGATGGAAGCGTGACCAGCACAAGCTATATGAATCCTGATGGTGCAATCACAGATGCCATTGATATGGGCTATGCGACCGTGTGTAGAATGCGTGATGATAGCGGCCGAGTTGTAGAGGAACGTTATCTTGATGCAAACGGTGACCCAGTGGCAAGATATGACGATTATTACGGGCTATCATATGAATATGATGAAACGAGTATGGTAATCACATATCTTGACGCAAAGGGAAATCCAATGAAGCGCAGCGCAGGGTATTTCATTATAGTTACAACCTTGGTAAAATCGCTTCGACAATGAATCAGCTCAACAAGCTGCATTAAAGACCATTTGTCTGTTCGCTACAATCATCGAAAGGAAACCTGCGCCCATGGCTCCTTTAATTCCATATAACGGAATGCTTCGTCCGACAATCATGCTGGCAGCCATCGTACTGGATGCTGCGGCGCTTCAAAGCGTGCGCGATAAGCCTTACCGGCGCAGAGTCGAGATCGTGTCCTTGCTGCTGTACGTCCTTCTTTTAGCTTATGCAACCTTTCTATCACGTACAGTGACAGAGGCATACTCCTATCGCCTATCAGTGATGAACTCCGCACGGCAAGCATTCGCATTGGATGGCAATCTGTGGGATCTTATCAAGGGAGATTTTTCCCTGCTACGCATCACCGATCTCCGCTCGCTGGAGGGAATTGTCATCAATATTCTGTTGTTTGTTCCGTTAGGTTTTTTGATCACCAGGATATGGGCTCTACGTTGGTGGCAAGTCATGCTGATTGGCATGTTTACCAGCGCGGCAATCGAGCTTTTTCAGCTGGTTACTAAACTTGGTATGCTGGATGTTGATGATTGGATTTTTAACACGCTGGGCACGTCCCTTGGTATCGGACTTCAGTGCTTGATTGTGCGAGCAGAAACGCATAAACAGAAAAGGAGAAACACTCATGAATCAAGATATTGCTCGTAAGCTCTTGCAGGTAGGAGAAGCATTTCGCATTCCTGGCCCATTTTTCTCATATGAGGAGATCAAGGTGGGCAATGTTAACCATACCTATAAGGTCAATTACATCCGTGATGATGGCACTGGGATGGCCAGAATCAAGTCCTATCTGGTACAGCGCGTGAACACCTATGCTTTTCAGCATCCAATCGAGCTGATGCAGAATATTGATCGAGTCACTCAGCATATCCGCACCAAGCATCCAGAATCCCAAAGCCTGCACTTCCACCATCTTGGCTCCGGTGAGAATTATCTGATGGATGACGATGGCTTCTGGCGGCTGAGCAACTATGTGCCCTCCATTACTTTCGACACCTGCGATGATCTGAACGTCGTGCGCAGTGCGGGTCAGGCGTTTGGAGAATTCCAGATGATGCTCGCTGATTTTGATGCCTCCCAGCTTTTCTACACCATTCCGGATTTTCATGATACCCGAAAGCGCTATGCCAAGCTGAAAGCGGACATGGAAGCTGATCCTTGCGGTCGTGTGGCGGAAGTGCGTCAGGAACTGGAATGGCTGTTGTCTGTAGAAGACGAGGCTTGCAGACTTACCGATCTGTTTAACGCCGGGAAGCTGCCCCTGCGCGTTACCCACAATGATACCAAGATCAACAACGTCCTCTTTGATGAGCAAACGCATCAGGCGCTGGTAGTCATTGATCTGGATACCGTTATGCCCGGACTGGTGGGTCACGATTTCGGGGATGCGATTCGCTTTGCTTCCAACTTTGTGGAAGAAGACTGCAAGGACGCCGATCAGGCAGGTGTGAACCTGAACATCTATTGGGCGTTCGCAGAGGGCTTCCTCAAGGAAACCGCTGCCACTCTTACGGAAAACGAAGTAGATACCCTGGGCATCAGTTGCTTTTCCCTGGCATGTGAGCTGGCAACCCGCTTTTTGGATGATTATATCACGGGTGATAAGTACTTTAAAATCAAGTACCCTGATCACAATCTTGTTCGTACCCGCTGCCAGATTGCTTTGGCCAAGGACATGCAAGCCAAGATGGACGCAATGAACGCCATTGTGCGGGACTGCTGGATGCGCTATCGTTCATCTGCTCCTGAGAATAACAGATGACGCGCGAAGACAGTCTGCGAGAAAACGGATACGTCATCTTCTCCACCCGTCAGCGGCAGCATGAAGGCGGCCATTCCGTTAAGCATGGCCGACGACGAATTTGTTCCACCTAAGTATATCTGCAAATAAAGTTGATCAGACTAATGGCGAACCCGTGATTGCTCTGTAAGTGTTGGGGGTGCAAATGCACCCGTTATTGCACCCAGCAGGGTGCATCGTCCCTTGTATCACAGTTCACCAGATTAGCCAGAAAAGCATCTGATGATTCAGGTGCTTTTTTTGTTGCGTTCAGCAAAAAAATAGGGGGATGCGCTCACCTATTGCCGCGCATTCCCCCATGATTAAACCATCCGCTCAAAATCCACGCCATCATACCCAGCGCCGCGAAACCCCACAATCACGCGGCTGTATCGCCCGTAAATGACCGTCACCGGCGATTGCTCCGAGCGCGCCATCACCCGCATCAGGGCCTCCCGGCGCTTGTCACCGCACGCGGACAGCAGACGCAGTTTCTGTCCGTCCAGCGTAACGGCAATTACGCAGCATGACATCACATGTGCCAGTTCCGGTGCACCTTCACAGCTCATGAATGCACCTCGCACGCTGTTGGGGAGTATCACCTGCTGAATCCGCACCGACTGTTCGACAAAGCGCTGCTTCCGTTCCTCATAGCGGGAGAAAATCGCCACGCAGGATTTGCCGATAGCTATGGACGCCAGCATAGCCATCAGCATCAGCAGATAGGCGATATTCCGGGACGCTGGCTCCGTTGTTTCGCACCACAACCACAGCAGAAGGAGCACGATGCAGAGAATCAGCACCATCAGCCGGAAGTTGCGCCCTTCCCAGCGGTATGGGGCATATGCCCGGCGGATTTTCCGTGCGTCGAGGGATGCGGGGCGCGGGGCGGATTTTTGCTTCATGGATATGCAAACTCCTTTCTGGTGGTATTCTGATGGTATGATAGCACAATTTTCAATCGTCGTCAATTGTGCGCAAATGCAAACGCGCCCGCCGACTTTTCCTCCGACGAGCGCGTTTATACTATTGGGGGCTCTACTCCCGAATTCAGTGCACGACTTGCTGGACACCACAGTTATCACATTTAAGGCAACACCGCACAAATGAGGCGGTCAGCCGCCGAGTTGTGCGGTGTTGCTTTAAATTACTTCTTATTCTTCTGCTCCACCATCGCCTTGACCTTCAGCGGCAGACCGAGCAGGTTGATGAAGCCCGCGGAATCCTTGTGGCTGTACAGGTCGTGGCTGTCGCCGAAGGTGGCGATTTCCTCCATGTACAGGCTGTTCGGCGACTTCACGCCCGCGTTGATGCAGTTGCCCTTGTACAGCTTCAGCTTCACCGTGCCGTTGACCGCCTGCTGCGTGCTGTCCACAAACGCGGAGAGCGCCTCGCGCAGGGGCGTGTACCACATGCCGTCGTACACCAGCTCCGCGAACTTGCTCGCAACCAGCTCCTTGTAGTGGCTGGTGGCGCGGTCAAGCGTGATGGATTCGAGGATGCCGTGCGCGGCGTAGAGCATCGTTCCGCCCGGGGTTTCGTACACGCCGCGGGACTTCATGCCCACCAGACGGTTCTCCACCAAATCCGCACAGCCAACGCCGTTGCGGCCCGCGATTTCGTTCGCCTTCGTCAGCAAATCCACCGCGTCCAGCTTTTCGCCGTTGATGGCGACCGGCACGCCCTTCTCGAAGTCCACCGTGACGTATTCGGGCTGATCAGGCGCCTTTTCGGGCGTGACCATCGTCAGCAGCAGGTCTTCCGGCGGCTCGTTCCACGGATCTTCCAAATCCGCGCCCTCGTGGCTGATGTGCCAGATGTTGCGATCCATCGAATACGGGCGATCCTTCTTGACCGGGACGGGGATGCCGCGCTTTTCGGCGTAGTCAATTTCCTCCTCGCGGGTCTTGATGTCCCAGATGCGCCACGGTGCGATAATCTGCATGTTCGGGTCGAACGCCTTGATGGTCAGCTCGAAGCGGACTTGGTCGTTGCCCTTGCCGGTGCAGCCGTGGCAGATGGCAGTGCAGTTCTCCTTGTGGGCGATTTCGACGAGGCGCTTGGCAATCAGCGGCCGCGCGAAGGACGTGCCCAGCAGGTACTTGCCCTCGTAGACCGCGCCCGCCTTGAGCGTCGGCCAAATGAAGTCCTCGACGAACTCCTTGCGCAGGTCTTCGATGTACAGCTTTTCCGCGCCGCACTTTTTCGCCTTCTCGTGGAGGGGCTCCAGCTCTTCGCCCTGCCCGACGTCGCCCGCAACGCAGACCACGTCGCAGTCATAATTTTCCTTCAGCCACGGCACGATAATCGAGGTATCCAGACCACCGGAATAAGCCAGCAATACGCGCATCTTCGCCATAACAATCGACTCCTTTATCTTCATCCTGATTTTCATCATTTTTGTGTCCGTCTGCCGGACAAGATGGATTATACAGCAAGATGAATAAAAATGCAATAGGTCTGCATAAATTTTCTCGGATTTTTTTTCGGAGGGATGATGCAGTGCCTGAATTGTTACCTACTTATATGATGATGGCTTATGCCGCGCGAACTTCCTCCGCCTGATTGCGGCGCGGGGACGTTGCTCCGACGCTCCCCAAATAGCGAATCCGCGTTCTTGTCCTCTTCGCCCATCTATTCGCCATTCCATTCATCCCGTTCCGAAAACGTATTAAATTGTGAAAAAAATATCGTTAAAATCGTGTCAGCCACTTGACAAGAGCTTAACAATCTGCTACACTGTTCTCGTCACCCCGACAAACACCGACATTCCCCGTTCGCGGGCGCATCCCCGCAGGACGGATGAAGCATAAGGAGAGAGTATCATGGCGAAAGAGTATCCGATCGTCGATAACGTGGAGAGCTTCGAGGCGGCCCTCGCCCGCGTCCGCGCGGCACAAAAGGTCTATGCGACCTACACGCAGGAGCAGGTGGACAAGATTTTCAAGGCAGCTGCCCTCGCCGCGAACAACATGCGCATCCCGCTGGCGAAGATGGCGGTGGAAGAAACCGGCATGGGCGTGGTGGAAGATAAGGTCATCAAGAACCACTACGCCGCTGAATACATCTACAACGCCTACAAGGACACGCAGACCGTCGGCGTGCTGGAGCGCGACGAAGCATTCGGCATGATGAAGGTTGCAGAACCTATCGGCGTTGTCGCGGCGGTCATCCCGACCACCAACCCCACATCTACCGCCATTTTCAAGACGCTGATTTGCCTCAAGACCCGCAACGGCATCATCATCTCTCCCCATCCGCGCGCGAAGAAGTCCACCATCGCCGCCGCGAAGGTTGTGCTGGAAGCCGCTGTGGCTGCCGGCGCGCCCGAAGACATCATCTCGTGGGTCGATGTTCCCTCGCTGGAGCTGACCAACATGGCGATGAAGGAAGCTGACATCATCCTTGCCACCGGCGGCCCCGGCATGGTCAAGGCGGCATACTCCTCCGGCAAGCCTGCCCTGGGCGTCGGCGCTGGCAACACGCCCGCGATTATCGACGAATCCGCTGATGTGAAGGTGGCCGTCAACTCCATCCTGCACTCCAAGACGTTCGACAACGGCATGATCTGCGCGTCCGAACAGTCCACCATCGTACTGGACAGCATCTACGACGCGGTGAAGGCGGAGTTCGCCAAGCGCGGCGCGTACTTCCTCGAAGGCGAAGAGCTGGACAAGGTGCGCAAGACCATCATCATCAACGGCGCGCTGAATGCCAAGATTGTCGGTCAGAAGGCGCACACCATCGCCAAGCTCGCGGGCGTGGACGTGCCGGAAACCGCCAAGGTGCTGATTGGTGAAGTCGAATCCGTGGATATTTCTGAAGAGTTCGCGCATGAGAAGCTCTCTCCCGTGCTGGCGATGTACCGCGCCAAGGACATCGACGATGCGTTCGACAAGGCGGAACACCTGATTGCTGACGGCGGCTACGGCCACACCTCTTCTATCTACCTGAACGCCGTCACCCGCAAGGATTTGATTGACCGCTTCGCCGCGCGCATGAAGACCTGCCGTATTCTCGTCAACACGCCTTCCTCTCAGGGCGGCATCGGCGACCTGTACAACTTCATGCTGCGTCCGTCGCTGACGCTGGGCTGCGGCTCGTGGGGCGGCAACTCCGTCTCTGAGAACGTCGGCGTCAAGCACCTGCTGAACGTCAAGACTGTTGCCATCCGGAGGGAGAATATGCTGTGGTTCCGTGCGCCTGAAAAGGTCTACCTCAAGAAGGGTTGCCTGCCTGTCGCCCTGAATGAACTCAAGGCAGTTATGGGCAAGAAGCGCTGCTTCATCGTCACCGACGCGTTCCTGTTCAAATCCGGCTTCACCAAGGCGATTACCGACAAGCTGGATGAGCTGGGCATCGTCCACACCACGTTCTACGATGTTGCGCCCGACCCGTCCCTCGCCTGCGCGAAGGAAGGCGCAAAGGCCATGACCTCCTTCCAGCCGGACTGCATTATCGCCATCGGCGGCGGTTCCGCAATGGACGCCGGCAAGATTATGTGGGTCATGTACGAGCATCCGGAAGTGGACTTCCTCGACATGGCGATGCGCTTCATGGATATCCGCAAGCGCGTGTACACCTTCCCGAAGATGGGCGAAAAGGCATACTTCATCGCCATCCCGACCTCTGCTGGCACGGGCTCCGAAGTCACCCCGTTCGCCGTCATTACCGATCAGGACACCGGCGTGAAGTACCCGCTGGCGGACTACGAGCTGCTGCCGAAGATGGCGATTGTGGACGCTGACATGATGATGTCCGCGCCGAAGGGGTTGACCTCCGCCTCCGGTATCGACGCGCTGACCCACGCGCTGGAAGCCTACGCCTCCATGCTGGCGACAGACTTCACCGACGGTCTGGCGAAGCAGGCGGCTCAGCTGATTTTCGAGTATCTGCCCGCGTGCTACGACAACGGTCAGAACGAGCCGGTTGCCCGCGAAAAGATGGGCAACGCCGCCACGATGGCTGGCATGGCGTTCGCGAACGCGTTCCTCGGCGTCTGCCACTCCATGGCGCACAAGCTGGGCGCGTTCCATCACCTGCCGCACGGCATCGCCAACGCGTTGCTGATTGAGCTGGTCATCCGCTACAACAGCGCGGAGGTTCCCACGAAGATGGGCACCTTCCCGCAGTACGCCTATCCGCACACGAAGCGCCGCTACGCCGAATTCGGCGAGTACCTCGGCTTCAAGGGTGCGAATGACGACGAGACGGTGGAGAACCTCATCCGCAACATCCATGCCCTGAAGGAGCGCGTCGGCATCAAGAATACGATCCGCGACTACGGTGTGGACGAAGAGAAGTTCCTCGCGACGCTGGACGAAATGTCCGAGCAGGCGTTCGACGACCAGTGCACCGGCGCGAACCCGCGCTACCCGCTCATCAGCGAAATCAAGGAAATGTATCTGAAGGCGTACTACGGCGAGTAATGCGCCATTCTCCCCGGCTTGGCAGGAATGCTTCTGCTGGGCCGGGCATTTTTGAGCACAAAAAATTTTGTCCGCTTGCAGGAATGTCGCATTTGGGCAGCGAATAGATATTTAGGACAAATATTGACTTTTGCGTTCTCCACTGCCGCTTTACCAACCAACAAGCGCAGGAGGGGGCGAAGCAGTCCAGAGGGCGACCGCAGACTTCGTCTGTTTCCATTGCCCTCTGGTCGCGTCCGCAGACGCGAATCCTCGCATAAACACGCGGACGTTGTGTGATAGCGTCACCAACTCAATCGCGAAAAGGGAGTCCAGAGGGTCACAGACCCTTTGGCAGGTCAAGGGTAGCGCCCTTGCGCCTCTCCCCCCAATAAACATGAACCATATAGAAGGAGGTTTCCCTATGGATTTGACGCATGTGATTGCCGAGCGGGAGAATAAGAAGATTTACCGCGACGGCGCCAAGGCCATCAAGGTGTTTGCCGAAGGGTACAGCAAGGCGGACATTCTGAACGAAGCGCTGAACACGGCGCGCGTGGAAGAGACGGGCCTGCCGATTCCGAAGCTCCTTGCTGTTGACACGGTGAACGGTCAGTGGGCGATTACGACGGAGTTCGTTGAAGGCGACACGCTGGCGGCGCTGATGGCGGCGCATCCGGAAAAGGAAGACGAGTACCTGAACCTGTTTGTGGACATTCAGATGAAGGTTCACGCCTGCACCTGCCCGATGCTCAACAGCCTGACGGAGAAGATGCAGCGCAAGATTTCCGCCACCGACCTCGACGCGACCACCCGCTACGAGCTGCACACCCGCTTGGCGAGTATGCACGTCCACAAGAAGGTCTGCCACGGCGACTTCAACCCGTCCAACATTATCTTGAAGCCCGACGGACAGTGGTACATCCTCGACTGGTCGCATGCCACGCAGGGCAACGCGTCCGCTGATGTTGCCCGCACCTACCTGCTCTTCGTCCTGGAAGGCAAGGAAGCGCTGGCGGAAAAGTACCTCTCCCTCTTCTGCAAGAAGAGCGACACCGCCAAGCAGTACGTCCAGCAGTGGATTCCGATCGTCGCCGCGAGCCAGTCCCTCAAGGGCAAGCCCGAAGAGCGCGACCTGCTCATCCGCTGGGCAAGCGTTTGCGAATACGAATAATCATCAAAGGGACTGGCTTCGGTCAGTCCCTTTTTTCGTTGGGATGGGAGACGCGCCATGTAACCATTCCCCCGCATTTGTTGAAATCTGCCACATTTGCAATTTGCCCTATGTAACCCACTTTTCATCCTCTTTTTTTCGTGGTATCATTATTATAAGAAGGGGGAATTTGCCCTTTTCAAACTTATCTGCCGCGATTGCTTGTCAACCGCCTCCACAATCAGCATGAATGAATTATACACGGCCAATATTGCTCTCAGCGTCTTCGCCATGGCGATTATGCTCTTCTCCCTGCGCGGCGACATCAGCCAATCCAAGATCCGAAACCTGCTCTGCGGCGGCCTGTACGCCACCATCGCCATTTGCGCGCTGTGTGAGTGGTCGGGCGTGCAGATGGATGGCACGCCGCCCGCGCTGATTCCGCTGCATATCGCCGTCAAGACCATCGAACTTTCGCTTGCGCCGCTAATCGGGCTGTTCGCGGGCTGCGTCATCCATCCCTGCCCGCGGAAAGTGGTGCACGGGCTGCTGTACCTTGCGTGCTTCCACGCGCTGCTGGTGCTGCTCTCGGCGTTCACAGGGCTGATATTCTATGTCGATGGGCAGAATTTCTATCACCACGGGTTGCTCTACGTGCTCTACATGCTCGCCTACGGGGGCAGCATGGTGTTCTTCCTCGTGCAGATTTGGTTCGCCTGCCGCGCCTACCAGTACACCGGCGGCACACAGCTGATGCTCGCGACGCTGTTCGTGCTGTTAGGGCTGATGGTGCAGCTGTTCCTGCCGACGGTCAAAATCGACTGGATTACCATCAGCTGCGGTGCGCTGATGATGTCGAAATTCTCCAGCGACATGGTACTGCAAACCGACGGGCTGACTCAGCTTGTCAACCGCTTGGGCTACGAGCATTATCTGGCGCGCCTGCGCGTTCCTGCTACCATCCTGATGTTCGACGTTGACCGCTTCAAGGACGTCAACGACTGCCATGGGCACTTGATGGGCGACGCCTGCCTGCGGACGATTGCCGGCTGCATCCGCCGCGCGTATGGGAATTACGGGACGTGCTTCCGCATCGGCGGCGACGAGTTCTGCGTGATACTGACGCGGCGGAACGCGCAATACAACACCATGACGGAGATTTTCCAGCACCTGATGGATGCGGCGCGGGCGGAGAATCCGGTTCTGCCGACGGTATCGGTGGGCTGTTCGCATTTTAATCCGTCGACGGATGAGTTGGCGGATTCCTTGGCGCGGGCGGACGCGCGGATGTATCAGAATAAGGAAGCGCATAGATAAACACAGCCGCGACGAGTGAATACGCTCGTCGCGGCTGATTTTTATTCACCTGTATCCACCGCAGTGCTGGCAGTAGCGCGCTTCCTTCGGGTTGTCTAAGCCGCAATACTTGCATGTCCAGTAGTCTGCTAACGGCGTCATTTCCGAAAGCGATTTGATTGTGCAGTTACTGTTACTGCTATTGCTATTGCTACTGCTACTGCTACTGCGCGGCAGATAGTTGTCATTTTTATCTTTTGCAAGTTTTTTCTCTATTTGTCAAGCATTTTCCTCAATTTTCACATATTATTCTGCAACGAAAAATCCGAATACAAAAAACACGCATTCCACATTCGGAGTGCGTGCTTTTGTTGATATTACCGATTCACATACGCGTCGATTTCGTTCCGGCTGGAGATTTGCAGCTTCTCAAAAATGCTCTCCATGTACGACTTCACCGTGTTGACGGAAACGCCCATCAGCGCGGCGATTTCCTTGTTGCTGCGACCCTTCGCGGCAAGCATGGCAATCGAAAACTCGTAGGGTGTGAGCGCGTCGGTCACCTGCAGCGTCGACACGGGGTTGTGAATTTTCATCCACCCGCGGCTGAAGCGGTAGACCGACTGCACAATCTTGTTGTACGTTTCCGGCTCCTGCTTGCGCAGCGCGCGCTCCACCTGCCCCTGCAAAATGCCGTGATGCTCCACAAACGGGTGGATGTACCCCTCGCGGCTGGCGATGCTCCACGCGGCATCGAACTTCTGCTCCGCGCGTTCATCCTGCTTCAGGCTCATGCAAATCATGCACAGGACGATGTTGAGGTAGATGCTGTCAATGGGGTAGCGCGTGCCCGCCATCAGCAGGGCGGATTCGGCAATGCCCATCGCATGTTCGTATTCGCGCCGGATGTAGAGCGCGTGGGCGATGGCGTACATGGCGAAATACTGCATTCCGGGCGGAAGAATACCGATAGCGGGGCGGATAGGGGTCAAGTCGAGCTTCTCGGAGTGGAAGAACACGCTGATGAGCGCGTCGGTAATGCTGCTGTACAGCCGCCACGAATCATCGTTTGCGCGCTGCCCGTCCCGCTGAATCATTTCGAGATTCCGGCGGCACTTGGCGGTGTCCCCCGTCTGCAGCATCGCCATCGTGTTGGTAATCAGCGCGGACAGGCGGATTTCGGGGCACTTGCTCGTCAGGTATTTCTCGCTGATTTCGCGGGCTTCCTCGTGTTCATCGCGGAAATAGTGGTGCAGGGCGCGGGCGATGTCGCGTTCCTCCTCGTCGTTCATGGTCAGCAGGAGATTCTGGAAGCCGTTGTCGCACGGGCGGGAAATCAGCGGCATATAGCACTTGGCCATCCGCGGGGGGATTTTTTCCTGCCCGCGCTGCCCGCTCTTGCGCAAATCCGCCGGATGCGGCGTATTCGCCGGAATCAGCCACCCGCCCGATTTCCGGATTGCCCCCTGAATCCGCCCGGTATTCAGGTAGTAATTCACCATGCGGATGGAAACGCCCCACAACTCCGCTATTTCCTTTACGCTGAGGTAGTCCAATGCGCAGCCCCTCCTTGTTCTCCTTGTTTACGCTTACGGAATTGGCTCCCAAAGCATGGTCGCCGTTCGATTGCCATACGAGCCCTTGGGCAGCATGTAGGAGCGCGGCGTTCCTTCTACGCCGTCGATTTTCCAGCCTACAAAGGTATAGCCCGGGAGGTAGTAGGACGGGTCTTCTTCCGGTGTCCCGAAATAAACTTGGTTGTTGATGGTGTATTGAACCCAATTATATACTCTGCCGTGGCTCACGAAGGTTATGGTGTACGTCGCCACACGCCACTCCGCCTTGTAAATGCGGTCGCCGGTTGAGCCTTTGGGGATAATCATCGGCGTTGAAGGGAACTGACCGCTGCCATCGAGGACCCAGCCGGAAAATTCGTAGCCCGGACGGAGAATGTAAGGCAGGGTGAAGAGATCCTCCACGGTGTATTTTATCGGAGACACGACTGGGCCGCCGTTCGTGTCCAGTGTGATGGTGTATTCAATCACCTGCCAGTTTGCGGTATACGCCTTGTTCCCCGTCGAGCCCTTCGGAATTTTGACGCTTGTCTGCGGCGTCGTGATGCCCTCGCCCGTCCAGCCGACAAACTCGTAGCCGTTGCGGGTCGGGGTCGGCAGCTCGAAATCCTCATCCGTCATGGTGTAAACCACCTTTTCTTGACCGCTGCCGCCGTTCAAATCCATGGTGATGTTGTATTCTGTCAGTTTCCAGTTCTCGATATACGTCTTGTCGCCCGTCGAACCCTTCGGGATGGTCACGTTCGGCTGCGGCGTCGTGATGCCCTCGCCTGTCCAGCCAAGGAACGTGTAGCCCGTGCGGGTCGGGGTCGGCAGCGTTACGGTTTGCTCCACCGTGTAGAAATACACTTGCGACGAGCCCGCATTGCCCCCTTCCAGCAGCGTAATGATGGTGTATTCAATCACCTGCCAGTTCGCGGTGTAAGTGCGGTCGCCCGTGCTTCCCTGCGGGATTTCAATGGTTTTCTGCGGTTCGGTGATGCCCTCGCCCGTCCAGCCGAGGAAGATGTAGCCCGTGCGAATCGGGGTCGGCAGCTGGAACGCTTCCGATTCCACCGTGTACTGGATGGGACGGATCGGATCGCCGCCTGCCGTGTCCATCGTGACGGTATAAAGCTTGTCCGCCGTCAGCGTCAAGGTCAGCGGCGCGTAGGGCATGAGGAAGGAAACCGCGTCGTTCCCCTCGCTGATACTCAGGGAAATAGCGGGGTCGCTCAGGAAAACGTGGATGCCGCGATAGCCCGCTGCGGGCTGCATCGTGACCGACACCAGCTCGCCGGCGCAGCACAGCAGGTCGTTGCCTTCGGCAGCGCGGTCGCTGTCCCAGACAACGTTCTGCGCGTCGATGGTCGTGCGCTGTGTGTCCGCCGTCCACGTCAGCGTAACGATGCGCCTTTCTTCGCGGCCTGTTACGGTCAGGAATGCGTTGGTTTTTTCGCCGCGCAGTCCCGTCAGGTGAATGATGTCGCGCTCGTCCGCGCCGAAGTCGCTGCGCTTGAGCTGCGTCACCCACTCGCCGCGCTCCTTATCGAAGGTGAAGCTCGCCACGGCGCCGCTGCGCAGGGTCAGACTCGGCGTGAAGTACTCAGGCCGTGCGTTGTTGATGCGAACGCGGTAGGTGATGCGCCCATCCTGCTCGCCATAGCGGTAGACGTACACCGGGAATTCCGCCACCAGCGTGCTGTCATCCGTCAGCGGGAACACAACATCGCCCTCGCGGGAGAGATAGACACAGTTTTCCGTCGCGGCAAAGCAAGATTTTCCGTCATTCAGGCGGTAGACCTTGCTCCACGGGTCTGCGCTGCGCATTTCCGGCAGCAGCACATACTGCTCCTGCAAATCCGGATACTTCTCCGCAAACGCCGCCTCGATGCTGTCCATCATGTTGACCGCGCCCATCGGGCAGCTGTCGCCCGTGTACTGCACCGTCGTTTCGGTCAGCAGCGCGCCGTCCCAATCCGCCGTTTCCAGCTGCATGTCCTTGGCGCTCTGGTCAACAAGGCGGAAGCGCACGGTCAGGCTGATTTTCTTCTCCACCTTCAGCTCGCTGCCCATATGCAGCTGCTGCCCCGGCACAAGCGCGTTCTTGCCTGGATTCAGCACAATATCGCCCGTCGGCAGCGGGTCATCTGTCAGGTTCACGAGGTTCGTCGCAATCCCGATATCGAGATTCATCGGCTTGTCCACCACGATGGTGGAGCGGACATTGCCCTCGCCGTTCAGCGACACATTCCCCGACGCGCCCAGAATCAGCTCCTGAACATCTGCCGCCGCGCCGATGTTCAGCCGAATGTCCTCGTCCGACAGCACATACAGGCGGTCGATTTTGCCGGACGGCAGATTGGCGTTCAGCCCGCCGAGAACCAGCAGATTGCCGTTCATTTCCGGCGCATTGAACTCTGTGTCGCCCAGATGGTCAAAAATCGCGTCGCCGATGAAGGACTCCGGCGGCTGCGTGTCCTTTTTCAACACGGTGATGCCAAACTGCTTGATGTTCTCCTGAAACGCCGGGTCATCCAAGTCCGTATTGTCCCATATGCCAGCGCCGATTTCTTTCGCCAGCCGCTCCAGCGCCGAGTCCTTGCCCTGTGGTGTCTGATTCTTGTTGATGGTGTTCAGTGTGTTCAGCGCACTCATGTTGTTTTCCACAATCATGGCCGCCGATGCTGTACCCGCCCAAATGATGCTGCATAAGAGCAGGAAAATGGTGCTCCATCGTGCGATTCGCTTCATGCTTCTTCCTCCTTGCTGATAGCTTCCGCGGGCTTTTTTCCCATAGAAATCGCCCTTCTGGTTTCAGTATACCATCGGCAAGCGCTGTTTGCCACCGCCATTCAATGGATTAATTGGACGTTTCCCTGCCCTTTTCCTGCTGAAAATTCCTGCATTCACGCAGTTTTCCCGTCAATTCACGCATGTTTTCCGCCGACTGCACCTTTCCAAGGCAGGAAATATCGGTTGCCAAGGATGGCAAAGTGCATCTTTCCAACATACGAAAAAAGGCGAACCGGTTTTGAAGCCGATTCGCCCGTGGATTTGTCCAAACTTGGATGGAATTACTTGGCGATGGTGCAGTGCATGAAGTACTTGTAGCCCAGCGGGTTGGAGAAGAAGCCCTGCACGGAGTCGTCGATCATGTAGATGTCGGTGTAGTAGTACAGCGGCACGATGCAGCCGGTATTCATCAGCATATCTTCCGCGATGTGCATCATGGCATAACGGTTCGCGCTGTCGGTGCAGCTCTTGATAGCAGAAATCAGCACGTCATAGGTTTCCGCCCAAGTGCCGTTCTCCACCTTCACGTCGTAGCCATAGGGGGTCAGGTCGAGGTTGTAGATCTTCAGATCCGCATTCGCGCCCTTGCCGAACTGCACGTCGTTGTTGCCGGAGCCGGTCACCCACATGTCGAGGAAGCAGATCGGGTCGTTGTAGTCCGCCAGCCAGCCGTTGCGCGCGATGGAGTAATCGCCCGCCTTACGGGTGTTCAGGAAGGTGTTCCATTCCTGGTTGTTCAGGTTCATGGTGATGCCGACCGCAGAAACCGCGCTCTGGAGGTATTCGCCAATCGCCTTGTGGGCTTCGGAGGTGTTGTAGAGGTAGGTCAGGGACGGGAAGTTGGTGAAGACGCCGTTCGCCTCGTCGTAGGTGTAGTACTTCTTCAGGGTCTCAACCGCCTTGTCGAAGTTCGCCATGTAGACGTCTTCGTCGTCGGTCACGTCGTAGTAGCCGGTGATGCCTTCCACATGGCCCGCGTTCTTGTAGAACTCAGAGCCGTCCGCATCGGTCATGCCCATCGGAACGAAGCTGGACGCAGGAAGCTGACCAGCCTGACCGATTTCGGTGACGATGTAGTTGCGGTCAAACAGCAGGCCAATCGCCTGACGGACTTCTGCGCGCGCCGCTTCCGCTTCTTCGGGGGTCATGTTCGCGAGCACGTCAGCGGGCAGGATTTCTTCGTTGATGTTCCAGCAGACATAGTAGGTACCAATCTGGCCGGCAACAACGAATTCCGTCGGATACTGTTCCTTCAGGGAAGCGATTTCAGAGGTGGGAACGTCGTCGATCAGCTGCCAGTCGCCCTTCTGGAAGTTCGCCAGCATGTTGTTCGCGTCGTCGGAGAGGTAGAAGTCCAGCTCGTCCATCGTGACCTTGTCCACCGCATGATAGTAGGGGTTCTTGGTCAGGGTGATCTTGCTGTTGTGTTCCCACGCGGTCATGGTGTACGGGCCATTGCCGATGTAGGTGGAAGGATCGGTCGCCCACGCTTCGTTGGCGACGACGTCCTCACGCACGGGCATGTACGCCGGGAAGGCGAGCAGCTCGTTCCAGTAGGCAACGGGGTTGTTCAGGGTAACGGTCAGGGTCTTGTTATCCACGGCGGTCACAGCGAGGTTTTCCGCCTTGGGGTCGGAGCCGTCCGCAGTGTAGCCCTTGATGACTTCAAACATGTAGCCATAGTCCGCGCCCAGCTCGGAGGAAGCAGCGCGCTTCCACGCGAACTCGAAGTCCTTGGCGGTCAAATCCTTGCCGTCGGACCACTTCAGGCCGTCAACGAGCGTGTAGGTGTACGTCACCGTGCCGTCGTCATTGACCACCGGATCAGGCAGTTCCACCGCGCAGTCCGGCAGGATTTCCAGCTTGCCGTCGTCGGTCTGCGCCCAAGTGGACAGGCCTGCGAACAGGTGAGCGACCATCGTCGCGCCGTCCACAGTGGAGTTCAGCGCCGGGTCAAGCGTATCAGGCTCGGACGCGATGCAGACAGCCATGTACGTCTTGCCGTCTTCGGCGACAGCGCACAGGGTGCAGGTCACCATCATTGCGATGGCGAGCAGGAGAGCAGTCAGCTTCTTCATGAAAAAACCTCCCTTAATATTCTGTGACAGCCTTGCTTTTCGTAGACTGTCTGTATCAAAAATGCGTGTTGACGCATCCTTGAAGCAATTTTTTTGCGCGGATAAACACGCGGGCACACTATGCCAGTGTCACCAACTCAATCGCGAAAAGGGTGTCGAGAGGGTCGAAGACCCTTCGCGGGTGCAGGGCAGAGCCCTGCCGGAGTCCAGAGGCAGAGCCTCTGGCGCTTCCCCTCACCCTAACTCCTTCACCCGGTGGCAGGCGACGAAGTGCCCCTTCTCGACTTCGTTGAAGGGCGGCATCGACTGCGCGCAGGCTTCGGTGGCGTGGGGGCAGCGCGTGCGGAACGGACAGCCCGACGGCGCGTTCAGGGGGCTTGGAATGTCGCCGGAGAGGACAATGCGCTTGTTCGCGCGCGCAGCCTTCGGGTCAGGCAGCGGAACGGCGGACAAAAGCGACTTGGAGTACGGGTGCAGCGGGTGATTGTAGATTTCCTCCGCCGACGCCAGCTCCACCATCTTGCCCAGATACATCACGGCGATTCTGTCCGAAATGTGCCGCACAACCAGCAGGTCATGCGCAATGAACAGGTATGTCAGCCCCAGCCGATCCTGCAAATCATCAAACATGTTGATGACCTGCGCCTGAATCGACACGTCCAGCGCCGAGACCGGCTCGTCGCAGACGATGAATTCCGGATTCACCGCCAGCGCGCGCGCAATGCCGATGCGCTGCCGCTGACCGCCGGAAAACTCGTGCGCGTAACGCGAGGCGTGTTCACTGTTCAGTCCGACATAGCCCAGCAGCTGCAAAATGCGCTCCTCCCGCTCCTTCTTGGAGGAATACAGGTGGTGCACATCCAGCGGTTCGCCCACGATGTCCGACACGGTCATGCGCGGGTTCAGCGAGGAGTACGGATCTTGGAACACCATCGTCGCCTTCGTGCGGAACTTCTGCAAGTCCGCTTTCGTCTTGACAGGCTTGCCATCGTAAATGATTTCGCCCGCCGTCGGCTTGTACAATTGTAGGATGGTGCGCCCAACAGTCGTCTTGCCGCAGCCGGATTCGCCCACCAGACCGAGCGTTTCGCCCTTGTTGATGGTGAAGGACACATCATCGACCGCCTTCAGCGGCTTGGTGCGGAAGAAGCCCATGTTGATGTCAAAGTATTCTTTCAGTCCCTTGACTTCCAGCAGCGGCTGGTGCATCTGCGCTTCAGACACAGGGCACTCCTCCTTCCTCCGTGATGCTGCCGTCCTCCACGCCCTTCTTGACGTTCATCCAGCAGGTTGCCATATGGTCGTCATTGATGAGCATCCGAACCGGCTTCTCTTTCAGGCAAATCTTCATCGCCGCCTCGCAGCGGGGCGCGAACGGGCAGCCTTTGGGCATGTTCAGCAGGTCAATCGGCGTACCGGTAATCGGCTCCAGGCGCTGTCCGTTGTTCTCCGCCGTCGGGATGGAGCGCATCAAGCCCTTCGTGTACTCGTGGCGCGGGTTGTAGAAGATTTCATCCGCCGTACCCTGTTCGCAGATAGAACCGGCGTACATGACGATGACCTCGTCGCACATCTGGGCGACAACGCCCAAGTCGTGCGTAATCATGATAATCGCCATGCCCATCTTCTTCTGCAAATCGCGCATCAAATCAAGAATCTGCGCCTGAATCGTCACGTCCAGCGCGGTCGTCGGCTCGTCGGCAATCAGGATGTCCGGCTCGCACGCCAGCGCCATAGCAATCATTACGCGCTGCCGCATACCGCCCGACAGCTCGAACGGGTACTGCTTCATGCGCTTTTCCGGTTCGTTGACGTTGACCAGCTTCAGCATCTCCACCGCGCGTTCGCGCGCCTGATGGCGGTTGCGGTCGGTGTGCAGCAAAATCGCTTCCATCAGCTGCCGGCCGATGGTGTAGGTCGGGTTCAGGGACGTCATCGGGTCTTGGAAGATAATCGAGATGCGGTTGCCGCGCACGGAGCGCAGCAGCTTCTCGTCCGCGCCGACCAACTCCTGCCCGTCGAATTTCACGCTGCCGCTGACGATTTTGCCCGTCGGCGCAAGAATCTGCATGATGGAATACGCCGTGACGCTCTTGCCCGAACCGCTTTCGCCCACGATGCCCAGCACCTTGCCGTGGTCAAGGCGGAACGAAACGCCGTCCACCGCCTTGACTTCGCCCGCGTCGGTGAAGAAGGATGTATGCAGGTCATTGACTTCCAGCAATGCCATTTTGTCCAGCTCCTTTCATCACGCATTCAGCTTCGGGTCAAATGCGTCGCGCAGGCCGTCGCCGAACAGGTTCAGACTCAGCACGATGAGGCAGATGACCACGGCGGGGATAATCAGGCGATAGGTGTAGGAATAGATGCCGTTGAGCGCGTCAGAAGCCAGCGAACCCAGCGAGGGCATCGGCGCATTAACGCCCAGACCCAGGAAGGACAGGAAGCTTTCGGTGAAAATCGCGTTCGGAATTTGCAGCGCGGTCGAAATAATCACGACGCTGATGCAGTTCGGCAAAAGGTGCTTGCGGATAATCCACTGCGCCTTCGCGCCCGTCGCCTGCGCCGACAGCACGTACTCCTGCTCACGGAGGGACAGAATCTGACCGCGAATCAGGCGCGCCATGCCCACCCAATAGAGCAGACCAAAGACGATGAACATGCTGATGATGTTCGAGCCGATTTTCTCTAAGATGGTGCCTTCCACATGCAGCACCTGCCCCAGCACGACCGCCAGCAGGATGATGACCAGCATGTCCGGCAATGAGTAGATAATATCGACGATTCGCATGATGAACAAGTCCACCCTGCCGCCGAAGTATCCCGCGACTGCGCCAATCATCATGCCAATCACCAGCACGATGATGCTGGCGAAGAAGCCGACGGCGAGGGAAATGCGTGTTCCATAGACGACACGGATGAAGTAGTCGCGTCCGTGCGCGTCCGTGCCGAAGATGTGCGGGAAAACAGATTCCCCTTTGTCGATTTTCTTCAGTTCCGTCTTGCCGTACTGGAACGGCGCGAGGTTGTTGTAGCTGTTGTCCATCGGGCGACCCTTCGTCTGTCCCAGCATCTGGTCATACGAATACGGCCAGAACATCGGAATAATGATGGAGGACAGCGTAATCAGCACAATCAGAATCAGGCTGATGGTTGCGACCTTGTTCTTCAGCAGGCGTTTCACGCCATCGCGGAAAAAGGTCGAGGACGGCCGCATCCGGGAGATGACTTCCTTTTCCTCCGCCGTCGCGGGCATGAAGGAATCCACATCCAGATGCAGGCTAAAGGGCTTTTTCTTGTTCATCATCATGATGCAGAGGCCTCCTTATTCGTAATCAATGCGCGGATCAACCACCTTGTAGAGCAGGTCGCTGATCAGATTCATAATCACGATTAAAGAGGCGAGGAAAATGGTCGTCCCCATAATCATGGTGTAGTCGCGGTTGGTGATGCTGGATACGAACTGGCGGCCGATGCCCGGCACGGCGAAAATCTGCTCGACGACCATCGAGCCGGTGACGATGAACGCCAGCATCGGGCCGAAATAGGTGATAACCGGAATCAGCGAGTTCTTCAGCGCGTGACCGAAGATAATTTTCTTGCCCGAAACGCCCTTGGCGCGCGCGGTGCGGATATAATCCTGCCCCAGCACGTCGAGCATGGAGGAGCGCGTCAGGCGCGTGATGTAGCTCATCGGGTAGAGCGCAAGGGTGATAATCGGGAGGATCAGCCCTTCGGCCGTCGCGCCGTTCGCGGGTACCCAGCCTAACTTGACTGAGAACACTATCAGCAGGAATGACCCCATAATGAACGACGGCATGGACACGAACGCGGTCGTAATCACCATGATAATCTTATCCAGCACGGTGTTGCGCCGCAGCGCCGCCAGCGCGCCGAGGACGATGCCGACAATCGCCGCGCTGAACGCCGCAATCAGACCAAGCTTTGCGGAGGTCTTCATGCCATCCAGAATAATGTCAATGACCTGACGGCCGCGCTGCTTCAGGCTCGGCCCGAAGTCCAGCTTCGTCACCACGTCGCGCAGATACGTCACATACTGTTCGCCCAGCGGCTTGTCCAGCCCGTACTTGGCCTCCAGCGCCGCCTGCGCTTCCGCGGAAATTGCCTTTTCACTTGCGAACGGTCCACCCGGAATCGAGTGCATCACGAAGAACGTCACCGTGATGACAATCCAGATGGTCAGCAGCGCCAGCAGCACGCGCTTGAGGATATAAAACAGCATCTTGGAATTCATCCGCTCCACCTTCCCGGCAGGGGCGCTGCCGCGTCTGCCTGCGTTTCTTGTTCATCGACACGCCAAACCAACCGGCTTCACCGTGTCGATGCTTTATTATGAACACTGTATGGAGAAAATCAAGTGTTTTGTTGCACAAACTGTGTTTTTTTTATGTTTTTCTCGTGTATTTTGAATATTTTCGTCCAAGTTGTTGCATTTTTCAAGTTTTTCTGCAAGTCACTGTTCATTTTTGCGCACAAAAAATGCAGGACGCTCATTCGTCCTGCATCGTGGTAACGAAGTGAATTACTCCGCTGCCGCCAAGCTGCCGAAGATCTCCAGCGGCATGTTTTCCAGCGCGTCGCCCACTTCCTTGCTGGCGACCTGGAACGTCACGGCGAGAACCGTCTCGTCATCAAGGAAGGTGTACAGCGCCAGCACGGTGTCGCCGGGGGTGTACATCAGGCAATAGTTTTCGTTGACATACAGCTCAGCGAGCATTTCTTCCGTCGCGCCCGCGTCCTGAATGCCTTGCAGCAGCGTTTCAAAGCTCATCGCGGACAGCTGCGCCGTAATGCTGACCGTCTGGTCGGCGTTGACGGCGAAGAGCAGGATGCTCTCGGCGTTTTCCGTGCCTGCGGGGACTTCCTGAACCGCCCAGTCCGCCGGAATCTGCATCGTCAGACCCGTTTCACCCAGCGCAACCGTCTGCGCCTCGAAGCTGACATTCATTTCAACTGCCGGCACTTCCGCTTCTTCCTCCGCGAACGCAAAGGCAGTGCAGCACATCATGAGCGCCATCAGGAGAGCAAGGAGTTTCTTCATATTTGTTTCCGTCCTTTCATTTCCAGCATGATTCGGCTGATTTCTTTCCATATTAAACAGCCACATCTGGTAACGTTTATAGTACCAGATGCAAGCCGCTTTTGCAATACGCTTTCGCGCAGGAAAACGGTTGATTCGCGCGGATTTGGGATTTCAGAATGAAGCAGCTTCCATTTTCATTCACGAAATGCGAGTGAAGTGACTTTTATTTACTTTTCAATTCTCACCAAATCAAACAGTTGATTCTTTCCGTAAAAGCGGACTTTGCTTCCCTCCCCCCCTTCACAACAAACGGGGCACCGCGAGAGCTTTCGCCCCCGCAGCACCCCGCCATCCGCGGATGCGCAATTCCGCATTGTCCCTTACTTCTTCGTCCAGTCCTGCTTTTCGCCGATGCCGTAGTTTGCCGGCAGCACGTCGTCATCAACCAGCACGAAGCCCAAATCCGCCGTGTAGGTCGTACTGGCGGAGGTCACCTGCACCGGGTTCGATTCGCCGTTTTCGCCCAGAATCGACGCAATCAGCGGAATATCCGTGCGCATACGCGTCGGCACAACTTCCGCCGGGTAGATGGGCTTGAGCGTGTACACGCCGGGATACAGGTTCTCGAAAGTGTAGTAACCGTACGTGTCGGTTGTCGTTTCCGCGACGAGCTGGTCGTTTCGCCACAGCTCGATGCGCATGTCGCCCAGACCGAGTTCGCCCGCGTCCTGCAGGCCGTTGCCGTTCAGGTCAAGCCAGCAGAAGTCACCCAGCGTGCCCGGCTGCACCGCGCCAATATTCTGTTCCAGCTGATGCTGGCTCATGCGCAGGACAATCAGGTCGCTCTCTCCCTCGCGGGCGGTGTAGGTCGTCATCACGCTGATGTTCTGCCCGTCCTTGAGGCGCGTGTCGTCCTTTTCTACGACGACGTAGCCGTTCGGGAGCGTCACACGCAGACGGTAGTTGCCCGGCATCAAGCCGTCAAAGCGGTAGATGCCGTCCTCGCCCGTCGTCGCGGTTTGCAGTTCGCTGCCCTTTTCGTCCAGCAAGATAACCTCCGCGCCGGACAGGGGCGCAATCTCGCCCGCGTTGTCGCACCAGACCATGCCGCCAATGCTTGTGTCAATCTTCAAGCCCAGCATCGGAGCAGTGTAGTTGTTGTTTTCGCTAATTTCAATTTCGGTCATGACGAGCTGACTGCCCTCGGTGGTGAAGGTGCTGTCGCCCAGACGCGCCGCCTGCGTACCTTCCTTGAGGTCGTAGGCAAGGCTGTACACGCCGGGGGCAATGCCGTCGATGGCGAACCGCCCATCCGCATCGGTCTGCACCTGCGCAAACACCGCGCCGGTTTCATCCAGCAGGGTCAGCGTCTCGTTTTCCGGGGTGATTTCGCCCGCGTCCATGCGCCCGTTGTCATTCTCATCCACCCAAACCTGACCGGACATCTTCGACGGAATCACGCCGCCAAGCGCCTGATTCAGCCATTCCTCGCCCAGCCCGATTTCGATGTTCACCTGCTGCTCGTTCAGCCCGTGCGTCAGCGGCAGGGTCACATTGCCGTCCAGCTTGGAGAGCACCATGCCCTCCGGGAAGCGCAGGGTCAGCGTGTAGGCGTCCGGCCGCATCCCGGTGAAGCTGTACGCGCCCGTCGCATCGGTGAGGACGGTCTGCTCCGTCAAATCCTCGCGGGAGGGGGTCAGAATCAGCGTCACGCCGGCAAGCGCCGCTTCGTTTGCATCCTGCGCGCCGTTGCCATTGTGATCGGCAAACACCATGCCTTCAATGTCGCCCAGAGCCAGTGCGCCGCACAGGGGCGCGGTGACTTCTTCGCCCACGCTGATGGTAAAGGAATCCGTCGTGCCGTCGGAATCCGGCGCGATGGTGTTGCCGCCGTCCGTCAGGGGAGCAAACACGCCGTCGCCCGGCAGCTCGTAGCGCAGGCGGTACGTTCCGGGCAGCACCGCGTCAAACAGGAAGCTGCCATCCGCGCCGATGGTGCGGGTCGCCACGTCACCGGTTTCGTCCATCAGGTGAACCACCGCGCCGAGCAAGCCGCCTTCATCCGCGTCGCGCAGGCCATTGTCGTTCTTGTCGGCAAACACCACGCCGGACACATGTCCGGGGGTAATCATGCCGATATCAAGACCCGTCAAATCCGCGCCCATTTTGAGCGCCACCGGTTCGCTTTCGCCCGCGCCGCCGGAGAGGTTGCGGAGGATATTGCCGTCGCCCGTGCGTGTGAACGCCAAGCCGTGGTTCGCGGTCGCGCTCACGGTGTACTGCCCCGGCGCAAGGTCATCGAAGGTATACACGCCGCTGCGGTTCGTTTTCGCCGTGCGGGTATTGCCGTTTTCATCCGTCAGGGTGACGGTGAAGTTGTTGACCATCTTTTCCGCGTCCATCCGGCTGCCGGAGAAGTCGTCATCCAGATACACCGTGCCGGAGATGCTGCCGTAAGTAATCGCGCCGATGGCCATCGTCATCTCGCTGTCGTTCTCCAGCACCACGTCGGAAATCGTGTACTCGCGGCGGTCAGTGCCGGGAGCGAACAGGTTGCCGTACTCGCCATCGCCCGCGATGGTGTACACATAGCCTTGCGGAATCGTCGCTTTGACGCGGAACGTGCTGCCGCGGATGTTGGCGAAGGTGAAGCGCCCGTTCTCGTCGGAGACGGTGTTCAGCAGCTCCTTGCCGATGGCCTGACGGTACAGGACGACCTTCACGCCTTCCAGCGTCTTTTCGCCCTCGTCGTACACGCCGTTGTTGTTTTCATCCAGGAAGCAGATGCCGTTGATGTCAGAGCCCTTCATCACGCCAAGGAGGACTTCCTCCAAGTCACCGCGTTCAAGAATCACCTGATCCGTTTCGGAGCGCTTGAATTCACTGGTGATGATAGAGCGGCGATTACCGCCCGTCTGGCTGTAGCGCGCAAACACCAAGCCGTCCGGCAGGCTGTATTCGACATTGTATGTGCCGTAGCGCATTTGACCGATGTAGAACTTGCCGTCCTCGCCGCTCTCGGTTTCGTACACCAGACCGTTTTTCACGCCGACGGCGCGGATTTTGATGCCCGCCTGACCGGGTTCACCGTCCTGATACACGCCGTCGTCGTTTTCATCCAGCCACACAAGACCCTGCAGCGCCGCCATCGTCATCACGCCGACGCCCACGTCGGTCACAGAACCGGCTTCGAGGGTCAGCGGCACGCTGCTTTGCACTTGTTCGGTCGTTTCATCCATGATGGACATGTTCGCGCTGACATTTTTGCCGTGCGCACCATGGCCGAAGCCCGCGGGCAGCTCGCTGCGCAGGACGTACGTCCCCGCCGGCACAGCCAGCGACACTTCGCCGTTCTTGTCCGTTTCGCCGGATGCCACAACAACCTCCACGCCGTTGACTTCGGTGATGAGGCTCATCGTCGCGCCGGACACGCCTTCCTCGTATTTCCCGCGTGAACCGTTGTTATCGTTATCGCGGAAGGCGTGGATGGTCAGTGCCGCCGGATTCGCCGCCTTCGCGGTCACAGTCGCGGGTTCGTCGCTAATGACGAGCGCACCGTTGGCAAGGGTCACGCCCGCGTCATAGCGGACGACGTACGTCCCGTATTCGAGGAACTCCGCCTGCCAAGCGCCGTTTTCATCCGTCACCGCTTCCGCCGCGACTTCGCCCGCCTGATTGACCAGCTGCACCTGCACGCCGCTCATCGGCTGACCGTCCAGCCCCAGCACCACGCCGGAAGCGTCGCCGGTGGCATGGTTCGCCAGCGCCGGCAGCACAACAGTTTCGCCCGCGCCGATTTCCACCAGAATGCTCGCCGTCACGCCCGTATCGGTCGTGCTGAGCGTCCAGCCCTCGGTGTCATACAAGCCGCGCGGCAGGGCTGCCGTAATCTGATAAGTATCAGGATACAGGTCGTTCAGCGCAAACGCGCCGCTGACCGTCATCTGTTCGCTCATCCGCTGGCCGGAAATCGTCACTTCCGCCGGGGCAGACAGATCGTCGATGCTGCCGGTCATGCCGCCGCTGAGCGTCAGATCCAGTTCATAACGGCTGGTCTGCATCGCCTGAATGTTCACCAGCCACTGTGCCTGACCCTTCTGCAGGTTCGGCCAGCCGTTCACACCCGTCAGCAGCGTACCTTCCGGCAGCGTCACCGTGACGGCGTATGTTCCGTGGAAGAGGTCGGCTTCCTGCACCGTCTCGCCATCGGTCAGGTAACCCGTGCGGGTCGTTTTGCCGTCCTCGCTGACAATCTGGTACGCCACTGCCGCGTTCACGCCGCGCATGAGCATCGTCAGCGTGCCGTCCACGGGTTCAGGGGTAGGGGACGGCGTAGGCGTGGGCGTCGGGCTCGGCGTGGGCGTCGGGCTCGGGGTCGGGGTCGCCGTCGGGGTTGGTGTCGGCGCTTCCGTGGGTTTCTCCGTCGGTTCCTCCGTCGGATTCTCGGTCGGCGCTTCCGTCGGCGCTAATGTCGGGGTCGCCGTCGGCGTGGGCGTAGGCGTTGCCGTCGGTGTCGGTGTCGGGGTCGGGGTCGGAGTAGGAGTAGGAGTAGGGGTGGGTTCAGGCGTGGCGGTCGGCGCCATCGTCGGCGGCACATAGTAATAGGAAGCGTTCACCTTCGTCACGGAATCCGCACCCGTGTAGCGCTCAATGTTGATAATCTTGTCGCGCCAGCTTTCAATGGCCAGCGAAGCCTTCGTCATTCGCAGGGTATACAGCCCCGTATGAATCGCCGCCGGCAGGGCATAGTCGCCCCGGCTGTCGGTGTCGAAGGAGAGAATCGTCTCGCCGCGCTCGTTAATCAGGTCAAAAGAGGAGCTGCTCTCCGTGTGCACGGTGAACAGACCCGTGTCCGTCAGCACAGCAATGACCGCTTTGTTCAGCCGTCCATCGACAATCGACACGGTGTAGCTCGCCGCCATAACGGCATCCTCCGGCATCGTTTCCGCCACCGGGACAAGCTGCACATTGCCCGTACCGGGGACGGAAATCGGGTCGCTGCCGAAGTCGGTCAGGCGAATCGTGCCGACCGCCTCCCCGTTCTGCATGACGGTAAAATCGCCCGTGAATTTCCGGGATTCATACGTTCCCGCGCTTGTGGCATACATGCCCAGAAAATCCACTTGCAGCATCGTCAGCTCCGATGCCGCAGCCGCGGGGAGCAGCATCAGCAGCATTCCCAGCGCGAGCAGGAGTGACAGAAATCGCTTGCCAAGCATCCTCATCTTGCCTGTTCCTCCATCTGAATCATCCGCAAGCCGTGCGGAGTAAAGTCACAGAATAATCCATGTACTATGGTAAAGCAATCCGCCCGACTTGTCAACCATTCCGCGCATATTTTTACAATTGGATTGCTTTTCTGGTCGAAAATCAGTATGTTCCGGCAATGAAAAAGAAGGCTGACTTTTTCAGTCAGCCTCCCATGCGGATACTATTTCCAAATGAGAATGCGCCGAGATGCACCGCAAATGATTCGTTCTGGCTAACGCAAACGCCAGCATGGGAAAGGCGCAAGCAGATGGCACAGGCCAATGCAGGAAATCGTATCAGTTGCTGCCGCCCATCAGCAGGGTCAGCATGCTCTCCGGCAGACTCATCAGCAGGGTCATGGGCAGGTTCTGCAGGTTGTTCATCACCTTGACGAACCACGTCTGGAACTCACTGTCCGTCATCGCGCCCAAATCCTGCGCCTTGCTCACGTCCAGCGCGTCCTTCGCGTCGCAGGTGCGGGTTTCCGCCGTGATGGTCACAACGTCCAGACCCATGAAGCGCACCAGCACATCCACCTTGCGGACGCCCTGTTCGCCGTCCATCGTCGTAGCGGTCGTCACCACAACGCCGAAGCCCTGCTCGACACCGTCCACCGTTTCCTTGATTTCCACATCAACAACGCTGCTGTCCGTGCCGACGCCCTTGCCGCTGACGTTGATTTCAACGGAGTCTTCGCCAGCATAGGCGGTCAGGTTCGCCGTGAAGTTCTCCAAGTCGCCTGCGAAGGTCAGCGTCGCCGCGGTATCTTCCGCGCTCTTGATGGTCACAAGCCACGTCGCCACGCCGTCCGCCGTGTTGCGGGTCATCGTGAAGGACATCGGCAAGGGTTCTTCGCCGCCGTTGTTGATCTTCACCGAAGCCGTCATGCGAACCAGCTCGCCTGCTTCAGTCATCCAGTATTCGTAAACGATGTCATCCGCATAGAGATCTGCTTCATCAAGCTCTTTCAGCAGGTCGTCCCAGCTCGTGTCAGCAGCGGAAAAAAGCGCATCCATGTAAGCGCCGATGCTCGGAACGCTGTGGATCATCTCCAGCAGGGCTTTCGTCATCTCGGCAATCTTTTCCGGCGGAACTGTGACTTTGACGTAGTTCTTCGCCGCGTCGCAGTCGCCGGGCTGCTCGGTCACTTCTGCCATTTCTGCACCGGACAGTATTTCGTTCATCATGGTCATGAACGCCGTGGTGTCCGCCTGCGTCAGTTCTTCCATGAGCTGCTCTTCCGTCATGCTGCCCAGATTCGCCGATGCTTCCATCAGGGCAGTGTATTCCGCATTGCCGCTCAGCTGTTCCTTCGATTCTTCAATCGCCTTGTCGATCTCCTCGTCGCTCTGACCGGACATCTTCATCGTCGCGCGGAGGGCTTTTTCCTTGATGGCTTCCACGTCCTTGCTGTTCACAGCAATCACGCCGCCCAGCAGCGCGCTGGACACATACATCAGCTGGTTTTCTTCCGCAGCAGTCGTCAGCGATGCCATACCCAGCACGCTCTTGCCGCTCAGGTTGAGGTCAAAGCCAGCTTCGTCGCCCTGCTGATAGCCGGTCAGGGACAGCGCCGCCAGCAGGTCGTTGATGGCAGCCATCGCGGTGTCATCCCCGCCCAGCGCCGCCACGAGGTCAGCGTTCAGGTCGTGGATAGTGATGGTGGTTTCCTGACGCGCGGCATTGTCCCACACGCTGTTTTCCGCCATCGAGGTCAGGGGCATCGCCAGCATCATGATGCTGAGCAGTACCGCAAGCAATTTCTTCATGGGGTTTTCCTCCTTGTTGTTTGGTTTCCCTTTTTCTTTATAGCGAACACTGCGGGGCAGTGATGCTTTCGGTTGATGTTAGTCGGCGTTATCCAAAATGATGGTGCTGCTCGGCAGCGTCGTCGTACCGTCCATGAGCTGCCGCACGCTGTTCGGCAGATTCATCAGGATGCGCGGCAGAATCTGCGAAATGCTCGTCGCCAAGGTCAGCATGTAGGCGTTGAAGCGCGCACTGCTGATTTCGCCCAAGTCCAGCACGTCGCCGTCGGACAGCAGGGGGCGCGGTTTGCACGAAAAGGTCGTCGT
>UMKJ01032805.1_pt1 | contig 28742 bp, 26 predicted proteins | sample 1966301 | NCBI WGS metagenome assembly UMKJ01 (sample SAMEA4836173, study PRJEB28245) | human gut metagenome | biome: gut microbiome; material: fecal sample | place: Denmark | collected 2008
GGCGGCAGCGCCGATCAGCGCCGCCCCCAGCAGCTTGCCGGTCACAGCGGCTCCGTCCGGTACACCCGGCGGCCATGCTCCACGGTAATGGTCACCAGACGCCGGAACACCTGCATCTCCAGCAGCTTGGTAAATAGCGGCTTGCGTGTCAGCTCCTCCCGATCGGCGGCATGGATGGTGGCCAGCAGCGCCACGCCGCAGTTGGCGGCGGTCAGCATGGCCCACAGATCCTCCTCCGCCGTGATCTCGTCCACCGCGATGATCTGCGGATTGGCCGCACGCAGCAGCATGACGACGCCCAGCGCCTTGGGGCAGCCGTCCAGCACATCGGTGTGCGCGCCGATCTCCAGCTGCGGCACGCCCCGGTACATGGCGGCCAGCTCGCCCCGCTCGTCCACTACCCCCACCCGGCAGGCGGGGCGCGCCTCGCTGCCGTCGGACAGGGCGCAGATCATGTCCCGCAGCAACGTGGTCTTGCCCGCCCCCGGCGGCGCCAGCAGCAGTGTGCTGGGAAATCCCTCCGACCCCCATAGCTCCTCCACCAGCGGCTCGGATATTCCCCGTATCTGGCGGCTGATGCGCACGGTAACGGAGGAGATGTCCCGCAGGTTGGTATTGACGCCGGCGCGGAGGACGGCTGTGCCGCATACGCCGATGCGAAAGCCGCCCCGTCCGATGAGATATCCCTTGCTCAGCGTGTCCGACACCGCGTAACGGGAGTACCCCGTCACCATATCGCATAGCTGCTCCAGATCCGACTGCGTAACCAGCGGCCGCGGCAGCTCATCGCTGACGAGTACCTCCCCCTCGCAGGTCAGCACCGTCATGGGCCTCCCCGTGCGGAGGCGAAACTCCTCCGCCTGTGCCTTGCGCCAGTCCGGTAAACGGCGTGCCGCCTGCTGCCAGCGGATCGGCAGCAGCTCCGCGGCCTGCTCATACCGTGCGATGGCATAACTCAACTCCATGCTCTCCGCTCCCCTCCTGTGTGTTATTTACTTGTATGATGGCTCGTCCCCGAATATGCCGCACAGCGCCTTTGGGTGCAAAAAAAGAACACAGCGGCATAACCGCTGTGTTCTTTTTTACATTCAATGGTTCCAGGCAGCCTGCATCAAAAGGATGGCGATGGCTCCTGCAACGAGGAACGCGCCTGCGATGAGCAATGCCGCTTTCAGGGCGCCGCCCACGGCAGCCCGGCGCTGGTCATCGGTGAACGCCTCTCCGTTTTCCCACGGGCGGTCATCGCTGCCCTCTGGCTCCCCGGACTCCTTCTTTGCCTTAGGGATGCGGGGAAACAGCATGGGCATCGGCTCAAGACCGCTCATATCCGCGATGGTACGACCGTCGTCGTCCTCGTATGTCCGCTTTTTGGCCATCACTTATCGTACAGATGGCACGCCACAAAGTGACCCGGCTCCAGCTCGCGCTGGACAGGAGCCTCCTCCTTGCAGCACTCCATGCAGTTGGCGCAGCGGGTGTGGAACTTGCAGCCCTTGGGCGGGTTGGCGGGGGATGGAATACTGCCCTCCAGCACGATACGGTTCATCTTCACCGTGGGATCGGGAATGGGGATGGCGGAGAACAGCGCCTTGGTGTAGGGATGCAGCGGGTTGCGGAAGATATCCTCCGTTGCGCCGTATTCCACCAGATTGCCCAGATACATGACGCCCACCGTGTCGGAGATATGCTCCACCACGGACAGGTCGTGGCTGATGAACAGATATGTCAGGTTGTACTTCTGCTGAATCTCCTTCAGCAGGTTGATGATCTGCGCCTGAATGGACACGTCCAGCGCGGACACCGGCTCATCGCAGACGATGAACTCGGGGTTCAGCGCCAGCGCGCGGGCGATGCAGATACGCTGCCGCTGGCCGCCGGAGAACTCGTGGGGATAGCGGTCCTTGTGGAAGGGCTGCAATCCGCAGTTGTCCATGACCTTGTCGATATAATCGTCGAACTCCGCCTTCGGCACCAGATTGTGCTCACGCACCGCCTCACCGATGATCTCGCCCACCGGCATACGGGGGGACAAAGAGGAGAACGGGTCCTGGAAGATGATCTGCATCTTGGTGCGCAGGGCGCGCATCTCCTTGGGAGACAGGTCATAGACCTCCTGCCCGTTGAACAGCACCTGCCCGGCGGTCTTATCGTCGTACAGCCGGAGGATGGTGCGGCCGGTGGTGGTCTTGCCGCAGCCGGACTCACCCACGAGGCCCATGGTGGTGCCGCGCTTAAGGTTGAACGTTACGCCGTCCACCGCCTTGACGTGGCCGACGGTGTGGGAGATCATGCCGCTCTTGATGGGGAAGTACTTCTTCAGGTGGTTGACCTGCAGGATGTACTGGGGATCATACTCCACGGGGGTGAAATTGGGATCCTGAAACGGATTGTCCTTATACGCAGCCATCTTATTCACCCTCCTTTTCGTTGTCTGTGCCGTTCAGCACTCTCTCTACCTGATCCTCCAGATCGGGACGCTTGCCGTCGTAGTAGCGGTAGCAGGACACCCGGTGGGTGGGAGAGATGCTGATCTCGCAGGGATATTCGCCGTTGCAGCGCTCCAGGCACATCTCGCAGCGATCCTTGAAGTAGCAGTAGTTCGGCATATTGATGGGGTTAGGAACCTTGCCGGGGATGGAATAGAGCTTGTCGACCTGCTTGCCGACCACCGGCTTGGAAGCCATCAGGCCGACGGTGTAGGGGTGGGCGGGATGCGCGAAGATCTCCTCCACCGTGCCCTGCTCCACGATGCGTCCCGCATACATGACCACCACATAGTCCGCCATCTCGGCGATGACGCCCAGATCGTGGGTGATGAACATGATGGAGGAATTGATCTTATCCTTCAGGTTGCGCAGCAGATCGAGGATCTGCGCCTGAATGGTCACGTCCAGCGCCGTGGTAGGCTCGTCGGCGATGATCAGGCGGGGATTGCACGCCAGTGCCATGGCGATCATGACACGCTGGCGCATACCGCCGGACAGCTCGTGGGGGAAGTTTTTATACACACCCTCGCTGTTGGCGATGCCCACCATCTCCAGCAGCTGGATGGTGCGCTCCTTGATCTGCTCCTTGTTGAGGCCCTCCTCGTTGTGGAGGGTCAGCACCTCATTGAGCTGGTCGCCGATGCGGAACACCGGGTTCAGCGCCGTCATGGGCTCCTGGAAGATCATGGAAACGAAGTTGCCGCGCAGATGCTGCATCACACTGTCCGGCGCCTTCGTGACGTCGTAGGCCTTGTCGCCCAGATTCAGGCGGATCTCACCCTCCACGACCTGACCCTGCGGACGCTGCAGAAGCTGCATAATGGACAGGCTGGTCACGGACTTGCCGCAGCCGGACTCGCCCACGACGCCCACCGTCTTGCCCACGGGGATGTTGAAGGAAATGCCGTCCACGGAGTGCACTGCGCCCACATCGGTGAAGAAGTAGGTGTGCAGGTTATCGATCTCCAGAACGTTGGCCTCGTCCTTCATCTGGGTCAGATACTCTCTCTCGGGCACGTTTTTACGCTTGTGCTGCTTTTCCAGCTGATTGGTGATCTTACGGTTTTCTTTGGAGATGCGGCGGGATTCCTTTGCGGAAAGATAGCCGTCATTCTGCTTTTTAGCCATTTCTGATGCCCTCCTTCCTTAGCGCTTCATCTTCGGGTCGAACGCGTCGCGCAGACCGTCGCCGACCAGGTTGAAGGCGAGGACGGTGAGCAGCAGCAGCATACCCGCGGGGATCCAGATGAACCAGTAGGTCGTCAGCGTATGGGTATTATTTACGTCGTTGATGATGTTGCCCCACGACGCAAAGGGGAACTTGACGCCCAGACCCAGGAAGCTCAGGGTAGCCTCCGTGATGATGACGGAGCCCAGACCCATGGTGCAGTTCACGATCAGCTGGGGGATGACGTTGGGGATCAGGTGCTTGAAAATGCGGCTCTTGACGCTGATGCCGCAGGCCTCGGTAGCGGTCATGAACTCCTGCTCACGCAGGGACAGGATCTGGCCGCGGACGAGACGGGCGATACCCGCCCAGCCGAGGATGCCGAGGATGAGCATCAGGTAGATCAGTCGTTTACCGGGCTCCACGCGCATATTATCCATGGCGGCGCCGAGGATCAGGATGATGGGCATGGAGGGGATGCAGTAGAAGATATCCACCAGACGCATGATGAGGTTATCCACCCAGCCGCCGAAGTAACCGGCGACACCGCCGAGGATAACGCCCAGAACGGTCTCAATGATGATGACGATGAAACCGATCATCAGGGACACGCGGCCACCGTACATCAGACGGGTCAGCATATCCATGCCGTAGCGATCCGTACCCAGCCAATGCGTGGAGCTGGGGAACTGATAGGAGTCGTACTGACGGGAGGCCTGCTGCTGGCGGATGACCCAGTTGGCGTGGTTCTGGCTGCGCTCGATGGTGTACTCCATCGTAGCGGAGGACTCCACGGCCGTGCCGTCGTCGGGCAGCACATCGTCCGTTGTGCCGATGCCGCCCTCCTCCCCGTCGACCACAGGCTCAACGGCGGCGTCCACCACCAGAGACTCGTCGGTGTAGACAAACTTCGTCTCGCCGGCTGCGATGGTGTCGATGAGCTTTTCCTTAAAGTCGCGGGACAGGAACACGTCCGGCAGGATAGCCTGCACGATATAGCGGCTGACATACGCCACCTCGGTGTCGCCCTGCAGCACGCTGCCGACCTCGTCGATGACGTAGTCCACACCGTCCACGGTGAAGGTCTTGACGGCGGGCTCGGCGGGCGCAGCAGGCTCGGTGGTCTCCACAGGCGCAGCGGGTGCGTCCGGGGTCTCGCCCTCGGTCTCCTGCTCAAGAGCGGCGTAGGACTTCAGCGCGGCATAGATGAACTCGAAGCTCAGTGCATCGCCCTCGTTGGAGGGGCTGACCACGTCCTTGTAGGCGATACCGATCATCGCGCCGCCGGTGGCGATGGAGTAGAAATCCTTGCCCTCCGGGGTCAGGGTATAGTCCGTACCGCTGTAGGAGAAGGTCTCGCTGCTCTTCTGGATAGCCAGCATGGTCTGCGCCTGTACAGGGGCGGTAAACTTATCGGCATCCTTTGCCTTGTAACGGAAATCGGTATTCTCCGTCACCACGGCAAATTCCTTATTGATCTGATCATCGCGGTAGAAGAACTCATCCTCGCCGTAGGGGGAGATGAGGCCGCCGATGAAGGAGAAGACGAACATGAAGATGAGAATGCTCATGCCCACCACCGCCAGGCGGTTGCGGAAGAAGCGCTTGGCGACCAGTGCGCCGGGGGACAGTACCTTCACGCGGCGATCGTCGTTGAGGGAATAATGTTCCTCATTGCCGCCGGAAGGGGAGTTGTCCTGCTTGGCGTACTTGTCCTGATTGTCTTCTGTCGCGCGCTTAGCGGCGTTCTCCGCCATACCGGAAGCGTGGAACGGCTTCTGGTTATTCTGGTTTTTATCGTAATCAAAAACGCTCATGATCTTCCCCCCTTCTTAAGCGATGCGCACGCGCGGGTCAACCACGGCGTACAGGACGTCGGCGATCAGGTTGCCCAGCAGGGTCAGCACCGACAGGAACACGAGGTAGAACATGGAGAACGGGATGTCGCCATTCACCATGGCCTGATAAGAGATGTAGCCGATGCCGGGGATGGCAAACAGCGTCTCCGTGATCAGCGCGCCGGAGAACAGACCGGGCAGGCTGCCGCCGATAATGGTGACCAGCGGGATCAGGGTGTTGCGGAAGGCATGGTGATAGACGACCTTCTTCTCGGAAAGGCCCTTGGCACGCGCGGTACGGATGTAATCCGCGTTCAGCACCTCCAGCATATTGGTACGGGTATAACGCATCAGGGAACCGACGCTGATGACCACCAGCGTGACGATGGGCAGCACCAGATGGTGCGCCTTATCCATAAACTGTCCCCACGCGCTGAGCTGGTTGTAGTTACGGCTCACCAATCCGAACAGGTCGAACCAGCCGAGCTTGACGGAGAAGACCAGCTTCAGCAGCGAGGCGAAGAAGAACGTAGGCAGTGAGATACCTGCCAACGCAATGATTGAAATGGTATAGTCGGTGCGGCTGTACTGCTTCGTGGCAGCGATAACGCCCAGAGGCACCGCAATGATGATCTCAAAGAAGAACGCAATGGCGCCCATTACGAAGGACAGCCAAATGCAGTCGTTGAACTTCTCAAGCACGGGAACGGTGTAGAACCAGCTTTCGCCGAACTCACCGCGGATGGCGGTACCCAGCCAGGAGAAATAACCGGGAACGATGTTCTTATCCATGTTGTACATGGCGTTGAGCTGGGCCATCCAGTCCTCAAAGCTCTGGGAACCGGGCTGCTGAGACTTCTGACGTGCCATATTCTCGATGTAAGAAGTAGGCAGGCAACGCATCAGTGCGTAGATAATGAATCCCACAAAGAATAGGATCACAATGGAAATCAAAATTCGTTTTACTATGTACTTTCGCAAGCAAATTACCTCCGTTCTGATGTGCGCTCTCAATTGCTCTCTCTCAAATCCCGCTGCACACCAAGCAGCGCTCCTCACAGGAGAAGCGCTCCTTGCCGCGCAGTTGGGGCAGCCCGACGGCCGGTAAAGACCGCCGGGCTGCTCGCTTGGTTCAGATCAAATTGTCGGAATTTCCAACGGTTCGATCGTTAGTTGAGCTCGATCTTCTCGATCTCGCTGTACCACTTGTAGAAGGTGGTGATGTCGGGGGTAACAGTGCTCATGTTCACGCGCTCGGTGGAGAAGATGATCGCGTTCTGGCGCTGATACACGGGAACCTCAACGGCCCAGTCGACAACGATGTCAAGGCAAGCCTTGTACATGGTCTTACGATAGCTCTGATCCAGAGACTCGCGAGCGGTCATGATCAGGTTATCCAGCTCGGGATCCGCGATGCAGTACATCTTGTTGGAGCCGCCCTGCGCAGCACCACCAAAGGGGTTCTTGCCCGTACCCAGGTCGCCCTTGCAGTTAGCGACGTCGGAGTAGTAGATCTGATACATATCCGGGTCAACGGTAGCACTCCAAGCGGCGCACCACATATCGACCTGGTGGGCATCGATGCCGGTCCACAGACCGGAGGAGTCGCTCAGGTCGGTGATGATCAGGTTCATGCCGATGGTCTCCAGAGCCTTCTTGGCCTCAGACACCATCATGAAGGCGGGGTGATCGCCGGAACCGTCAGCGGGGATCTGCAGCTCGTACTCCAGCTTAGCGCCGGCGGGAGCAGCAGTCAGCTTGCCATCGGTCACGGTGTAGCCGGCAGCCTCGAAGTAGCCCAGAGCAGCCTGCAGAGCAGCGGCGTAGCGCTCGTCAGCGGACATACCGGAGGTGTAGATGTCGTTGCCGTTCACGTCAACGGAGAAGGCGACCTTGTAGCCGTCGTCCGTGGGCTGAGGAGCGGCCCAGGAGGTGTTGGAGATGGGGTAGTTGATGACGCTGGCGCGCTCGCCATAGTAGGACTCGATCGCCACGTCACGATAGACGGAGAAGACGGTGGCGAAAGCCTTACGCAGGTTCTTGGAGGCATCGCTGCCGGGCTCACCGCCGACGTTGACGCAGGCGGCGCTCATGCCCAGATAGCCGTAACCCAGGTTATCCACGGTGTCGGTGGTGACCTTGTCGCCATCCACGCCGGAACCGTTGTTGGCCTTGGTGATGGCATCAACAGTGTCGTTGGAGAAGGTGGGATCGGTGATGTCGATGGTGCCGGTGATGACGCCGTTCAGCTTATCATCATCGCTCATGCACTGCTGGAAGTTCAGGTACTTGGTCTTGGGAGCGCCCAAGAAGTAGTTCTCATTGGCCTCGAAGTAGACAACGCCGTCCTCGTACTTCAGGAACTTGTAGGGGCCAGCGCCCATGGGCTCGGTGGTCTTAGCGCGGACGCTGCTCAGATCGCCCTTGGGGAAGCCGAACTTGTTGTTCTCAGCATCGAACTGAGTGGGATCGCCGTAGTAGTGCAGAGGAGCGATGGTCACGCCCAGCTGATAGATAGCGGTAGCGTCGACCTTGTCCAGGGTAACGGTCATGCTGTAATCGCCGGTCTTCTTGATGCCGGTGATGCTGTCAGCGGACTCGCCGGTCTTGACACCGGTGGTAGGATAGTCGTTGTAGACGTCAGCGTCCATCATCGTGGACAGAGCGTCGGTGTTACCGACCTCCTTCTCCATAGCGGAGAAGACCCAGCCGTACTGGTTGCCGATCGCCATAGCGAAGTCCTGAATGGTGGCATCCGCAGCCAGACCGTCAAAGCCCCAGTTGGCAGCGGCACCGGCGATATCGCCCTCGGTGTTCATGCCACCCTCAACGCAGGCGGCCACAATGCCCTCAGCGAAGGGAACCAGACCCTTGTCGAAGTTGTCCCAGAACTTGGTCTGCTGCTCCTCGGTCCAGTAGGTGAAGTCGGCGTTGTCACGACCGGCGGCGGCCAGAGCCTTCGCCAGAGTGGTCATGCCGGCGCGGTAAGCGGCCATGCCCTGGATGGGAGCGGCGTACAGCGTGGAGTTGCCGTCATAGGTGGGGTCGCACAGGACGTACATAGAGAAAATGACGTCGTCGATGGTGACCTTCTCACCGTCGGAGAACACCAGATCCTCGCGCATCTTGAAGTTGTAGTCGACAGTGCCGTCGTCCTTCTGGACGATCTCGCAGTCGGCGGGACCATAGTAAGTATAGTCGGTACCGTTGTAGTTGTGGGTCTCGCCCTCGATGCCCTTCATGATGATCTGGCCCTGACGGTCGCTGTTCAGCATACCGAGAGAGGTCATGACCCAGACATCCTGGTCATACTCCGTTTCGGAGAAGAAGGGGGAGAACTTCTGGTTGAACGCGGAATAGCCGACAACCAGCGGGGTATCCTTGCTCTCGCCGTCGCCGTTGCCATCGGGGTTCTTCTGCTCGCCGCAAGCGGTGAACAGACCCACGCACATGACGAGAGACAGGATCAATGCAAGTGCTCTTTTCATTGAATCTAAGCTCCTTTTCAATATTTTTGCTTCAACGGGTGTTTACCCATGATGCACAATTCGGGTTCCCGCACAAACCGTATGCGGGAAAATGGGGGATGCTTCTTGTTCTCTTTGACTGACGCCATCCCAGAGGCGCCAGCTATTTTGTCTATTATACCATAATCCTATGATGCTTGTACAGTCTTTTTTACGATTCTGTCGTTATTTCGCTATTTCCTTCTTCCGGTTCCCACCGGCTTTGCAGCACCAGACGGCGCGCAAATAGTGCTGCCGCAACGGATACGGCCTTCAGCAGCAGGTACAGCGCCGCCATGAGGCCGTGTCCGCCTGCGCCGGACAGCAGCAGGTATACGACCTCCGCCGCTGCGCCTGCGCCGGCCAGTACAGCCTCCGCCATGCACCGGCCCGGCAGGGCCTTGACCGTGGCCTTATAGACATATGCCCGCATGGGGTACTCCCTCGCCTGCCACCGGGTCATGGCCCACACGATGCTGCCGGTCAGTCCCACCTCTGCCATGTAGGGCAGCAGCAGATAGAAGCTCCCGCCCATGCCCGGTGCGGGGATACATCCGCCGGTCACCACCGAAACCACCATCACCGCCGCCAGCAGCCACAGCCGCCGCAGGAGCGCAGTACGCTCCTGCGGGGCGGCGGTGCAGACATAGCAGGTACCGGTGTAAATATAGTTGCCGGATACATCGCGGTAGAAGTCATTGAGATGCGCGCGGCGTCCCCGCCGCTTTTTCTCCTCCGCCATTACAGGATGCCGGTCATATCATAGCTGTCCAGCCACTCCTCGGCGGCGGCGCAGACGGTACGCAGGCAGTTCTCCTCGAAGGGGGACTCCAGACCGGCGTTCTTCAGCAGCTCGGTGAAGGTACGGCTGCCGCCCTGCTCGGTGTAGGCCATATAGTGCTTCCACGCATCGCCCAGATCCTTCTGGATCATCGCCCAGAACTCCAGAGACACGGTCTGCGCCAGACAGTAGTCGATATAATAGAAGGGGCTGGAATAGATGTGGTGCTGACGCTGCCAGCGGCGGCCCTCGGTGTAGAAGGGGATCTCGCCGTCCATCTTCACCCAGGGCATATAGATGCCGGTCAGCTCCTTCCACGCGGCGTTGCGCTCCGCCGGGGTCATGTCGGGCTTCTCATACACGATGTGCTGGAAGTGATCCACCATGGTGCCGTAGGGGATGAAGGTCAGCGCGCCTGCCAGATGGCTGTACAGGAACTTGCGGGTGTCGGGGCCGAAGAAGCCCTCCGCCCACGGCCATGCGAAGAACTCCATGCTCATGGAGTGTACCTCGCAGCCCTCCAGCGTCGGCCAGATGTAGCTGCTGGGGATGCGCTTGCGGTTGCTCCAGTCGGCGAAGGCGTGGCCGGCCTCGTGGGTCACCACCTCCACGTCGTGCTGGGTGCCGTTGAAGTTGGCGAAGATAAAGGGTACCTCATAGTCGCCCAGGTTGGTGCAGTAGCCGCCTGCCTGCTTGCCCTCGGTGCTCAGCACGTCCAGCAGCTCGTTGTCCAGCATAGTGCGGAAGAACACCTTCGTCTCGGGGGACAGCTCGCCGTAGAACTTCATGCCCTGCGCCAGGATATCGTCGGGCGTACCCATGGGGCAGGGGTTGCCGGAGCGGAACTCCAGCGCCAGATCCGCGAAGCTCAGGGGATAGGTCTTGCCCAGACGCTCCGCCTGCTTGCGGCAGATCTTGTCCGCCACCGGCACCAGATACTTCTGCACGGCGGCGCGGAACTTCTCCACGTCCTCCTTGGTGTAGCAGTTGCGGTTCATGCGGTAGTAGCCCAGCGTGGTATAGCCCTCGTAGCCCATCTTCTTGCCCATGGAATCACGCAGATGCACCAGCTTGTCGTACAGCTCATCCAGCTCCGCCGCGTGCTCCATGGACCACTTGGCATCGGCCTGCCACGCCGCCAGACGGCGGGCGTCGTCGGGGTCGCTCTTGAGGGGCGTCAGCTGGGACAGGGTGTAGGTCTTGCCCTCAAAGGGGATCTGGGCGGAGGCCAGCAGCTTCTCGTACTCCTGGGTCAGGTCGTTCTCCTGCTGCATCTCCGGGATGATCTCCGGCTTAAAGCACTTCCGGGCGATCTCGGCGTTCAGGAACATCAGGTCGCCGTACTCCGCAGAAAAGTCCTTGCGGAACGGGGAATCCAGCATGGCAGCCTTCCACGCCTGCTCATACTCCTCCAGCTCCGGGCCGAAGGTGTTCCAGAACTTCTCCTCTCCGTCGTAGAAGGTGTCGCGGGTGTCGATGGAGTGGCGGATGGAAGCCAGCGTGGCCTGCGTCTCCACGGTGCGGGACGCCGCCTCCTTCTCCAGAAAGACCTGCCGCGCCTCCTCGTAGGAAACCGCGCTCTGCAGCCGCTCCGTCAGCTGGCTCATCTGCTTCTTCAACGCCTCCGCATCCGGACGGGTATAGGGCATCTCGGAAAACTTCATGTCTTGTTCCTCCTTGTAGAATTATAATAAGTCTATGCACGGCGGCGGCGCTCAGCACCGGGCCGTGGGGCTATACATTACTGCTGGCGGTTGTAGATGGCGCTGACCGCCTGCTTGTTCCCGCCGATAAAGACGACTGCCGTCACCGTTGTCATGGCCATGAAGACCGACAGCACCAGCCGGGCGGGCAGCAGCACCGTCAGGGCGCCCGCCAGCAGCTGACCGGTCAGGCTGCCCACGGTGTTCAGCATATTGAACGCGCCGTTGAACCGTCCCTTCTTCTCATCCGGCACATAGCTCTGGGTGGCGGAGATGCGGATGGTGTAGCTGGTGACGCCCAGCAGTCCGTTGCACAGGCACATCAGCATCATCACCGGCACAGGCATAAAGAGGTATGTTCCCTCCAGCAGGGAGATGAGGACATACACTGCCAGGGCGATGGCATACTTCCGGTGGGTGGGGAGCTGCACCTTGTAATGCACCAGACCGCCCACAGTACGGCCCACCACCATCATGCCCCACACCATCATGTAGACGTACTCGCCGTTTTCGAAGGTGCTTTTGAAGTAGGGCAGCGTGATGACCTGCGACGCGCCGGAGGCCAGCGAGCTGAAGGCGAAGTAGCACGCCACCGCCAGCAGGCCCTTCTCGCTCCACAGGAAGCGGAAGCCCTCTCCGATGTCCCGCAGCAGCCGCCGGGCGGAGGACTCCCCTGCCGTCACTGTGGCGCGCTGCATCTCGATGTACCGCTCCTCCGCCCGGATCTGTGTCTCCGCGATGGCGGCGGTGAGGAAGCACGCGGCGTTGGCGCCCAGCAGCGGCGCAATGCCTACTTTGTTGTAAACGTAGGTGGAGACGGGGATCATCACCGCCGACAGCGTCTCCAGTACGCTGGCGATGGAGTAGGCCTTGGAGTAGTTGCCCTCCGTGATAAGCATGGGATAAAAGCTCTCATAGGCCACCATATAGATGCTGTTGATGGTGCCGATGACAAAGCACCAGACAGCCAGTATCGGAAAGCTGAACCATCCCTGGCTCAGGATCAGCGCCGCCGTGGCGTAGATGCCGGCGGAGATAAAGTCCAGCGTGTAGATGGTGCGCTTCCGTGAGAACCGGTCTAATATAGCGCCGGAGAAGATGGGCGCGATGATCTGGGGCGCCGTGAACGCCGCGATGTAGATGGCGTACAGCAGGGACGACTGGGTGTAATCCAGCACCAGCAGGCTCAGTGCAAAGCCGGACATACTGTTGCCCAGCATAGAGACAACGCTGCCCAGTGTGATGATGGTAAAATCCCGGGTCCACAGAGGAGCCGCCGGTTTGATTGCATTGTTCCTTGCCATGGATGTGCGTGAGCCGCACCGCCACCCCCAGTGCGCTCCTCTCCTTTCTTTGGATGAAATATTGTCGTGTGAGTAGACATTATAACGGATTTGTCCTCGAATGGCAAGCATCTTTCGCCGGGCCCGATGGTGCTTGCCACACGGCGCATCCCTGTGCTATAATGTACGGCAACAAAACTGTCCCTCTTTCGCGGACAAAGGAGGTTTTTCTCTATGATGCAGCACTCTGTCCAGCCTATGCTGGATTTCATCGCCGCCAGCCCCAGCTGCTACCACGTTATCGCCAACACCGCTGCCGAGCTGACGGCGGCGGGCTATGCGCCCCTGTCCGAGCGGGAGCGCTGGACGCTGAAGCCCGGCGGGAGGTATTTCGTCACCCGCAACAGCTCCAGCCTCATCGCCTTCCGCGTGCCGGAGACCCTCACCGGCGGGTTCATGATGGCCGCCGCCCACAGCGACTCCCCCACCTTCAAGCTCAAGGAGTACGCAGAGCTGCGGAGCAACGGCTACGTTCGTCTGAACACCGAGAAGTACGGCGGGATGCTGATGGCCACATGGTTCGACCGTCCCCTGTCCGTGGCGGGCCGCCTGTTCGTCCGGGAGGGCGGCGGCATCGCGGAGAAGCTGGTGGACATCGACCGCGACCTGCTGGTGATCCCCAGCGTGGCCATCCACATGAACCGCAATGCCAACGACGGCATGAAGTATCAGGCCAACGTGGACACCGTTCCCCTGTTCAGCGCCGAGGATCCCGACGCCGCCATTCTCGCCATGGCGGCCGAGGCCGCCGGCGTCCGGCCGGAGGATGTGCTGGGGCAGGATCTGTTCCTCTACTGCCGCGGCCGCGGCACGGTGCTGGGCGCCCACGGCGAGTACATCCTCTCCCCCAAGCTGGACGACCTGGCCTGCGCCTGGGGCTGCACCCAGGGCTTTCTGGCCTCCGGCGACAGCGGCAGCCTGCCGGTACTGTGCATCTTCGACAACGAGGAGGTAGGCTCCGCCACCAAGCAGGGCGCGGCCTCCACCTTCCTGCGGGATACCCTGCGCCGCATCAGTCTGGCGCTGGGACAGGACGAGGAATCGTTCCAGACCACACTGGCCCGCAGCTTCCTCGTCTCCGCCGACAACGCCCACGCTGTCCACCCCGATCACCCGGAGTACGCGGACGCCGACAACTGCCCACGCATGAATGAGGGCGTGGTCATCAAGTTCAATGCCAACCAGCGCTACGCCACGGATGGACGCTCCTGCGCGGTGTTCCGCGCCATCTGCGCTGACGCCGGCGTGCCGGTACAGGTCATGGCCAACCGCTCCGACCTGCCCGGCGGCTCCACACTGGGCTGCATCGCCGGTACGCTGGTACCGGTGAGCACCGTGGACATCGGTCTTCCCCAGCTGGCCATGCACGCCGCGTGGGAGACTATGGGAGCCGCCGACTGCGGCTATCTGGCGGACGCCATGGCCCGCTGCTTTGAAACAGAGCTGTAAGCATAAAAAAGATATCCCCTTCCAGTGGAAGGGGATATCTTTTTTTGTTTAGTTGCCGCTGCTGGGCCAATCGATGGGTACCAGCTCACCCATGACCACATAGCGGGCATTGTCGAAATCGTAGGCGCAGGTGGACAGGGTCAGGATATTTCCGGTGGGCGTGCCGACGTTGGACTTGAACGTGGAGTTGGCGATGCACTCCTTGATGTAGTCCGAGGACAGGCTATAGCTGTACACTGTGGAATCGTGGGGCGTCACCATACCGGCGAACAGGTTCACCTTGTACAGCTGGTTGGGGGTATACAGATACATATAGGGATGGGCATCGTAGAAGGACTGATCTCTATACTTCACGATGGGTGCGAACATACGGCCGGTCTTCATGTTGTGGCCGTACACCAGATTGTTCTGGCTGGTAAAATTGGAGCTGCACTGCCAATCCAGAAATACCGTGCCGTTCTTGTTGCTGGAGCCGTCGATGTCGCGGTACAGGTAGTACTCGCCGCCCTCCTCCGCCGTCTGCACGATGGGGTAGTTCAGGCCGGTGTTGGCACAGTACAGCCAGCCCACCACATCGGGGTACTTGGCCTGCAGCGCCTTGAAATCCACGGTGATATAGTCCGGCTCGCTGCCGGCGGGCGTTTTGTCCTCCGTGCCGGGGTTGTCGGTATCGTCGTTGTCCGGTCCCGGCGTCACCACCTGATCGATCAGATCCTGCTGAGTCCGCTCGCTCTGCTTCTTCTCCATCATGTAGCTGATGATCTTCACCGAGGAGAATACCAGCACCGCCAGCAGAAGCACCAGTACGCCGTAGTACAGCACCTTGCCGTTTTTGTGCTTGCCGTTCCGTCTGGATCTTTCGCTGCGTTCTGCAGGACGGCTCTGCATACGCTCCTGTCGGGAATGAGCGCCGCGCTCCTCGCGGCGTCCGTTAGGTCTATCATTCATGTAACAAGCCTCCTTGTCTTCGGTCATTGTAGCAGGTTTCACTATTCAATGCAAGTTGTATTTGCAACGTGTAACCAAATGTAACAGTTTGTCTTTACTTTACGCCGCTTTTGCGGTAAAATGCATCTACACAATATTGGACGGAATACCGGTGCGATCCGTTCCGCGAAAAGGAGTTTTACTGCGATGATCTATTTCAACAGTGATTATCTGGAGGGCGCCCACCCCGCCCTGATGGCAAAGCTGAACGAGACGAACATGGTCCAGACCGTCGGCTACGGCGAGGACGAGTATTGCGCCGCTGCGCGGGAGAAGATCAAGGCAGTCTGTCAGGCCCCGGAGGCCGACGTCCACTTCCTGGTGGGCGGCACCCAGACCAACACCACCGTGATCGCCTCTATCCTCCGTCCCTGGCAGGGCGTACTGTCCGCCGACAGCGGCCACATTAACTGCCACGAGGCAGGCGCCATCGAATCCACCGGCCACAAGGTCATTACCCTGCCCGCCAAGAACGGCAAGATCACTGCCAAGCAGGTGGCGGATTATGTGGATTGGCACAAGAACGACGAGTCCACCGAGCACATCGTCCAGCCCGCCATGGTCTACATCTCCCACCCCACCGAGGGCGGCACCCTGTACACCAAGGCGGAGCTGACGGAGCTGTATAACACCTGCCGCGCCTGCGGTCTGCCCCTGTTCATCGACGGCGCCCGGCTGGGCTACGGTCTGATGGCCGACGGCACCGATCTGACCCTGCCGGAGATCGCCCGCCTGTGCGACGTGTTCTACATCGGCGGCACCAAGGTGGGCGCCCTGTTCGGCGAGGCTGTGGTCATCATGAACGAGGCGCTGAAAAAGGACTTCCGCTTTATGATGAAGCAGCGGGGCGGCCGTCTGGCCAAGGGCCGTCTGCTGGGCATCCAGTTCGACGCCCTGTTTACCGACGATCTCTACTTCAAGATCTCCCGTCACGCCATCGAGATGGCCCACCAGATCCGGGATATCTTCGTCTCCGCCGGGTATCCCCTGCTGTTCGACTCCCCCACCAACCAGCAGTATCCCATCATGCCCGACGACGAGCTGGCCGAGATCGGCAAGAGCTTCGGCTACGAGTATTGGGAGCGCGTGGACGAGACCCACTCTGGCGTGCGGTTCTGCGCCAGCTGGGCCACCACGCAGGAGAACGTGGACGCGCTCCGCGCCGCCGTGCAGGCTCTGAAAAAGTAAATGCCACGCACAAAAGCGCCTCTGACTGATGGCCAGAGGCGCTTTTTTTATAGCTTTTTCGCCGCGATATCGCACAGCCGGAGCCGGACGCCGTTTTTCGCCGCCAGCTCGCCGCCCTTTTGCAGCAGCTTGTCCCGGTTCTTGGTGACCAGCTGCACCACCAGCTCGTCTTTTTTCTCCTGCGGCATGGTGTTCAGCAGCGTCCGCGCCATGCTCACGGCCATGTTGGTATTTCCCGCCAGCACATTGCCGAGAATGCCGCCCTTGCCGTCCTTCTCCAGCTTTTCCGCCAGAAGCGGCACCAGCAGCTCCGTCACGCTGTTGTAGTCGATATCGTCAATGAGGATCTTCAGCTCCAGCATAGGCTCACACCCTGGGGCCTGCCGCCACCACCTCCGGGCTCATGTGGGTGTACTTCTTGAAGTTCTCCGCAAAGCTCTGCGCCAGCTTTTTGCAGCTGGCCTCGTAGGCCGCCTTGTCCTCCCACGTGTTGGCGGGGATCAGCAGTTCAGCGGGTACGCCCTCGATGCTGGTGGGTACCTGCACGCCGAAGGTGGGGTCGGTGACAAATTCGCTCTTTTCGATGGCGCCGGTGAGAGCCGCCGTCACCATGGCGCGGGTGTAGCCCAGCTTCATGCGCTTACCGGTACCGTTCCAGCCGGTGTTGACCAGGTAGACCTTGGCGCCGGCCTTCTCCACCTTCTCCGCCAGCATGGCGGCGTAGACGGAGGGATCCAGCGGCAGGAACGGCTCGCCGAAGCAGGTGGAGAACGTAGGCACCGGCTCGGTGACGCCGATCTCCGTACCGGCTACCTTGGAGGTGAAGCCGGACACAAAGTAGTACATGGCCTGATTCTTATCCAGCTTGCTGATGGGAGGCAGCACGCCGTAGGCGTCCGCCGTCAGGAAGATCACGGTCTTGGGCACGCTGGGGCTCATGCCGGACAGCTCCGCGTTGGGGATATACTCCACAGGGTAGCCCACGCGGGAGTTGACGGCCAGCGAGTCGTCGTCAAAATCAAATTCTCTGGTGTCGGGGTCCATGACCACATTCTCCACCAGTGCGCCGAAGCGAATGGCGTTGTAGATCTCCGGCTCCCCCTCCGGGCTGAGGTTGATGCACTTGGCATAGCAGCCGCCCTCGAAGTTGAACACGGAGTCGTCCGCCCAGCCGTGCTCGTCGTCGCCGATGAGCATCCGCTGCGGGTCGGCGGACAGGGTGGTCTTGCCGGTGCCGCTGAGGCCGAAGAACACGGCGCTGTCGCCGTCTTTGCCGATATTGGCCGAGCAGTGCATGGGGAATACGCCCTGCTTGGGCAGCACATAGTTCATCACGGAGAACACGGATTTTTTGATCTCACCGGCGTACTGGGTGCCGCAGATCACCACCTCGCGGGCCTCGTAGTCCACCAGAATGGCGGCCTCGCTGCGGGTGCCGTCGATCTCCGGGATGCACTTGAAGTTGGGTGCGGCGATGATGGTGTAGTCCTCATGGAAGTCCTTGAGCTGCTCCGCCGTGGGGCGGCGCAAAAGCTGGTGGATAAACAGATTCTGGCTGGCCAGCTCGTTGACGATGCGGAACGCCTTGGTGTACTTGGGGTCGGCGCCGGCAAAGCCGTCGAAGATGAATATATCTCTCCCCTGCAAATAGGCCAGCACCTTGGCGCGGATGGCGTCGAACTTCGCCTTCTCGATGGGGCGGTTCACCTTGCCCCATGCAATATCGTCATGGACGGCCGGGGTGTCCACGATGAACTTATCGTTGGCGCTGCGTCCGGTGTACTTACCGGTCTTGACCACCAGCGCGCCGGTGTTGGACAGCGTACCCTCGCCGCGGCGCAGTGCGTGCTCCACCAGCTGCGCCGGTGTCAGGTTGCGGTACACAGCGCCGGCGTTTACCAGTCCCAACTTTTCCAGTCCGTAGGTTTCCATTGCTCGTTCCTCCTGTATCATATCAGTCAGTTTGCTTTGCAGTCACACGCAGATGCAGCAGCGCCTCCAGCACGCCGCCGCCCACCGCCAGTGCCTTGTCCGAGGCGGTGGTACAGTACTCCGGACGGCACCGCGGGTCAATGTCTCCGGATTTCATGCCCTTATGCACCGGCGTACCCTCCGGCAGGATGCCCCGCACCACGCCGTCGATGGTACAGCGCATGGGAATACCGTTCACCTCGCCGGCCACGTCGCCGGCCTTTACCGCCGCGCCGATGTCCAGCAGCTGATGGAACACCCCGTCCGCCGGGGCGCGCAGCACCCGTTCTCCGGCGTAGCCGCCGATGAGTCCGGGAATATTGGTGTTGGGCAGGGCGCTGCCGTGATAGATGGCGCGTCCCAGCGTATGGCCGCGCATGGTCTCCACCACCGCGTGGCAGTCCGTCCCAGCGGTGAACCCAGGCCCTACGCCGATGACCACCGGCGCGTCGGTGATGCGCGTACCCAGATTCCGCTTGGCGAGGATGGCGTCCACCACCGCGTCGGGGTGCAGCGCCTCGCGGCACGCGCCCGCCGGGTCTGCCAGCACCGGGATGACCCCCTGCGCCAGCAGCGTCTCCGCCTCCGCCGCGTCCGACGCCCGCACCGCCGTTACGTCCTCCACCACCGTTTTTCCCAGCACGATGGCCTGTGAAAAGCACACCGTCCGCCGGATGGCGGTGGGCGCGGGCAGGTCGGTCATCACGACCTCCATATGGCTGCGGAACAGCCGCAGCGCGATGCCGGTGGCGATATCTCCGGCGCCGCGGATCAACACTCTCATGCGAAAAACCTCGCCTCCTATATTCAATGGTAGGATAACACTTCGCCGGAAAAAGGTCAATCCCCGTTGACGTTTCCTTCTCCTCCTGATAGAATAGCGGTATGGAAACGAAAATGACGTACAACCTATCCTGCCGCCTGTTCACCGACGTCAAATGCTTCGGCCCGGGCGTGGCCCAGCTGCTGCACGCCGTGCAGGAGCTGCATTCGCTGCGCGCTGCGGCGCTGAGCATGGACATGGCCTACTCCAAGGCGTGGACGATCATCAAGAACTCGGAGAAGGCTCTGGGCTTTTCCCTGCTGGACTCCACCACCGGCGGCAAGGGCGGCGGCGGCGCGGCACTGACGCCGGAGGGAGCGCGGCTCCTCCGCGCCTACGACACATTCTGTTCCCGGCTGCACGACGCGGCGGAGGAGCTGTTTCAGGAGGAGTTTGCCCCCTTCCTCTGATACCATCCAGCTTTGCTATTTGACACAGGCGCTCCGGCCAAGATAGCCGGAGCGCCTGTTTTTTCTGTTTGCCCGCCGTGCTTATGCCGCAATGCGGATGACCGCGTCGCCGCTGGTCGTCTCTATCTCCCACACGCAGTCCGCGCCGGCGGTGCTGTCCACGTCGCTGTCGAGTTGGCCGCTGGCCGTGCGGAATACCACGTCCACCGGCACAGACGGCTTCTCCGTCAGTGTCAGCGCAACGCCGCCGCTGACCGTCTCCACCTCCAGCTCCGTGGGTAAGACCTCCAGCGTCAAGGCCACCGTGCCGCTGACGGTGTCCGCCTCCAGCTTTGCGGTGCGGACGCTGCCGCTGACAGCGCCGCTGGTGGTGGACAGAGAGATCTCCCCGGCGTTGGCGGCGCTGACGCTGACGTTTCCGCTGACGCTGGACACATCCAGCTCCTGAAGCGTCAGCGTGTCCTCCTCCGTCAGATCCACGGACACATCGGCGCTGACTGTATGGATATCCAGCTCGTGCAGTACCATGCTGCGGGGCAGCTTGACCGTCAGGTGTTTCTTCTGCGAGGCGCTGACCGTCAGCGGCTGGGAGAGGATATCCAGCGTGCTGTCGTCCTCGTCCACACGCCACTCCATCTTCAGCGACACATCGCCGCCGTCCATCATCGTCTCCGAAAGCTCGATGCCCTGTCCGTCGTACAGCTCCACCGTGACGAGGCCGGACGTCCAATCAATATTGATGGAGCGGAACCCGTTGAGCTGGACGATATCCACGTTCCCGGCGCTGTATCCCTCATCCGGCTCCCCTGAGTCCTCCCCGTCGGTACGGCTCGGCGGGGGCGTCTGTGTGCAGGCGGCCAGCACCAGCGCCATGACCAGCGCCAGCAGCAGCGCAATGCCTTTTTTCATGTGTGTATACCTCATTTCCGCAGTTTTCCCCAGATGGTGACCTGTCCCGTTTCACGGGTGCGGTCCATGTCGATGACCCGCTGGTTCCGGCTGCCCCGGAACTGGAGGGAGATGTCCTTCAGCTCCTTGACGAACCGCCCATCCACCAGCACGTTGATGCAGGCGAGCATCCCGTCCGTAGCCTCGCACCGGGGATAGCTGCCGTCACGCAGCAGCTCATCGTCCAAGCGAAAGCCGGTGAAGCACCAGATGGTCTTGTCCGGGTACTTCTCCCGCACCTCCCGCAAAAGGGGCAGCAGCTCCCGCTGGTTCTCGGGCTCGAAGGGCTCGCCGCCCAGCACGGTCAGGCCGTTGATAAAGGGCTTGTCCAGCTCGGCGAAGATCTCCGCCTTCGTCTCGTCGGTAAAGGGCTTGCCGTAGTCGAAGTCCCACGTCTGGGGCTGGAAGCAGTCCGGGCAGTGGTTGGTGCAGCCGGAGACGAACAGCGTCACCCGCACACCGATACCATTGGCGATATCACATTTTTTCAGTTCTCCGTAGTGCATAACGGCCTCCTATGGCAGGATCATACCAGAAACCCGCCGATAAATCATGAACAGAGTGAAAAAGGCGGGCGTCTGCCCGCCTTTTTTTGCGTTGCCTTTACAGATGCAGCACGCGGTCCTTGATCTCCTGCGTGCGGCCCTGGTTCCAGAACTGGGTGCCGATGTAGCCGCAGGTGCGCCGCGCCACGTTCATCTTGTCCTGATCGGTGTTGCCGCACTGGGGGCATTTCCAGATCAGCTTGCCGTCCTGCTCCACGATCTCGATCTCACCGTCCCAGCCGCACACCTGGCAGTAGTCGCTCTTGGTGTTCAGCTCGGCGTAGATGATGTGGTCGTAGATGAACTTCATGACCTCCAGCACCGCGTCCAGATTGTTCTGCATATCCGGCACCTCCACATAGCTGATGGCGCCGCCGGGGGACAGATGCTGGAACTGTGCCTCGAACTCCAGCTTTTTGAATGCGTCGATCGGCTCCGTCACATGGACGTGATAGCTGTTGGTGACATAGCCCTTGTCGGTAATGCCCTTCACCACGCCGAACCGCTTTTGCAGGCACTTGGCGAACTTATAGGTGGTGGATTCCAGCGGCGTGCCGTACAGGGAGAAGTCAATGTTGTGCTGGGCCTTCCACTTCTTGCAGGCGGCGTTCAGCGCGTTCATGACCTCCAGTGCGAAGGGCGTGGCGCTGGGGTCGGTGTGGGATTTGCCGGTCATGTACTTCACGCACTCATACAGGCCCGCATAGCCCAGGGAGATGGTGGAGTAGCCGCCGAACAGCAGCTTGTCGATGGGCTCGCCCTTCTTCAGCCGGGCGCAGGCGCCGTACTGCCACAGGATAGGCGCGGCGTCGGACAGCGTACCCTTCAGCCGCTCGTGGCGGCACAGCAGCGCTCGGTGGCACAGCTCCATGCGCTCATCGAAGATGCGCCAGAATTTCTCGATATTGCCGCCGGAGCTAAGGGCGATATCCGGCAGATTCACCGTCACCACGCCCTGATTGAACCGGCCGTAGTACTTGGGCTTGCCGTTCTCGTCCACATAGGGGGTCAGGAAGCTGCGGCAGCCCATGCAGGGGTAGCAGTGACCCTCGCCGTTCTTGTCCACCTTCAGCTCCAGCATCTTCTTCTCGCTGATATAGTCCGGCACCATCCGCTTGGCGGTGCATTTGGCCGCCAGCTCCGTCAGGTACCAGTACTTGCTGTCCTCGTGGATGTTGTCCTCCTCCAGCACATAGATGAGCTTGGGGAACGCCGGTGTGACCCACACGCCCTTCTCGTTCTTCACGCCCTGATACCGCTGGAGCAGCATCTCCTCGATGATGACCGCCAGATCGGCCTTCTCCTGCTGGCTGCGAGCCTCGCCCAGATACATGAACACCGTGATGAACGGCGCCTGTCCGTTGGTGGTCAGCAGCGTCACCACCTGATACTGGATGGTCTGCACGCCGCGGCGGATCTCCTCCCGCAGGCGCTTTTCCGCGATGGCGTTGATCTGATCCTCCGTCACCGCCACGCCCACGGCGTCAAACTCCTCCCGCACGCTGGCGCGGATCTTATTGCGGCTCACCTGCACGAAGGGCGCCAGATGGGTCAGAGAGATGGACTGGCCGCCGTACTGGTTGCTGGCCACCTGCGCCACGATCTGGGTGGCGATGTTGCAGGCGGTGGCGAAGCTGTGGGGCTTTTCGATGAGCGTACCGGTAATGACGGTGCCGTTTTGCAGCATATCCTCCAGATTCACCAGATCGCAGTTGTGCATATGCTGGGCATAATAGTCGCTGTCGTGGAAGTGGATGATGCCCTCGCGGTGCGCCTCCACAATATCCTGCGGCAGCAGGATGCGCTCGCTGAGGTCGCGGCTGACCTCGCCGGCCATATAGTCCCGCTGGGTGGAGTTGACCACCGGGTTCTTGTTGGAGTTCTCCTGCTTGGCCTCCTCGTTGTTGCACTCGATGAGGCTGAGGATCTTGTCGTCAGTGGTGTTGGACTTACGCACCAGCGAACGGGTGTAGCGGTAGGTGATGTAGTGCTTGGCCACCTCAAAGGCGCCGTGGGCCATGATGTAGTGCTCCACCATGTCCTGGATCTCCTCCACGGTGGGGGCGCGGTTCATCTTCTGGCACTGCAGCTCCACGGACTCCGCGATCCGCTGGATCTGCACCGGCGTCATCCGGTCCACCTCCTCCACGGACTCGTTGGCCTTGGTGACGGCGATAATGATCTTGGTAATGTCAAAGCCGACCTCGGCTCCGTTTCTCTTGATGATTCTCATAGAGGCCCTCCTTCGTTCTCTCCTATCCCTCGCGCCCCATATATCGGGGCGTGTATATACATTTCTGCTTTATCATACGCTATATCTTGTGTCTTTTCAAGGTGAAAATTCAAAATATAGAGAAGACTGTTGCCAAAAAGCGGCAGATATTTTTGTGTATCCTGCCCAATCTCTCGCTTTGCCGCACAAGATATGGTATTTTTTTGGCACAGAATATCGCAAAATACAGGCATATTTGCTGGTGTTTCCCCTACTCCTCCCTCTTTTTCGCGCGTTTTTCCCCTGCCGGAAAAATCGGCGTTGCGCCGGAATGTCAGATATGGTATAATAAAACGGTTATTGTAACAAAAAACGCCAACCGCACTCTGCTGAAAGAGGGGAAACTCACCATGCGACCCGATACCCGTTCGCTGCTCCACGGCATCTTCAATTTGATATTGCCGTTTTTCGCCTATGATCTGGCGGGCCTGCTGGTCTTTTCCCTGACGGTGGGTGACTATTCGCCGTGGCTCTCCGTCTGGCCCATGCGTATCCTCACCTATCTTCCCTTTCTCTCCGACCTCATCGGCGTGATCGTCGGCGGGGTGCGCTACGCAAGACGCGGCAGGACCCGCGCCCTGCTGGGGATCATCTTCTCCGTAGGCGGCGCGGCGCTGTACTATATGCTCCGCTTCCATCTGGGCTTTACCCTGTTTGGGATGCTGGTCTGATTTTTTTATGATAAGGAGGGCGCGGTATGCGGCCTGAATTTATTACGGTGGGAACAGTTGTCAATGCCCACGGCGTTCGCGGCGAGGTGAAGGTGAACCCCACCGGCTTTGATCCGGCGTTCATCGCCGCCTTCCGCACCCTGTACATCGGCGGAGTGGAGACGAAGGTCGCCGCCGCCCGCGTCCACAAGTCCACTGTGCTGCTGACGCTGCCCGGCGTGGACACCATGGACGGCGCGCTGGCGCTGAAGGGCCGCAGCGTGGCCATCCGCCGCACCGATGCTCGCCTGCCCGCCGGGGAGTTCTTCGACGAGGAGCTGGAGGGCTGCGCCGTGGTGGACGACGCCACCGGCGAGGAGCTCGGGCGGCTGGACAAGGTACTGTCCTACCCCGCCCACAAGGTCTATCAGGTACGGGGCGGCGCCCACGAGTACCTGATCCCCGCCGTACCCGATGTGTTCATCGTCTCCGCCGACCCGGATGCGGAGGTCATCCGCGTCCGCATGATGAAAGGATTGGCCACCGATGAGGATTGATATCATGACCCTGTTCCCCGATGCGGTGGACGCCATGATGAACGCCTCCATCATCGGACGGGCGCAGGAGCGGGGCTTCGTCACCATCCGTACCCACCAGATCCGGGAGTTCACCACCAACAAGCAGATGCAGGTGGACGATTACCCCTACGGCGGCGGGCGTGGCGCGGTGATGCAGGCCGACCCGCTGTACCGCTGCTGGCAGCATATCTGCGACGAGGCCGGCGGGCGGGTACACACCATCTATATGTCCCCCTGCGGGCGGGTGCTGACCCAGCAGGTGGCGCGGGAGCTGAAGGCGCAGCACGACCATCTGATCCTGGTCTGCGGCCACTACGAGGGCGTGGATCAGCGGTTTCTGGACGAGTGCGTGGACGAGGAGATCTCCATGGGTGACTTTGTCCTCACCGGCGGCGAGATCCCGGCCATGGCGCTGGCGGACTGCCTGTGCCGCATGGTGCCGGGCGTCCTGCCGGAGGAGAGCTGCTACACCGACGAGAGCCACTGGAATGGGCTTTTGGAGTATCCCCAGTATTCCCGGCCGGAGGAGTGGCACGGCCGCAAGGTGCCGGAGGTGCTGCTCAGCGGACACCACGGCAACGTGGCGGATTGGCGCACGCGGGAGAGCTACAAGCGCACCATGGCGCGGCGTCCCGACCTGTGGGAGAAATTCGATCTGACGCAGGTACACAGCCGCCACGACAAGAAGGTGCTGGCGCAGGCGCTGGCGGAGTATGAGGCGGCGCAGCAGCCTGCCGCCGAGACGGATACAGAAGCAGAATAAGCGGGAGACGGCAAAGGCCGTCTCCCTTTTTGGTTGATTTGGCATTTTTGCCGGAAAACCAACAGTTTTTCCGTTTTCGTTGTTGTAGTTTTCCCAAAGCTCCTGTATAATAAAACGGTAAAAACCGGCAGTATGCTGAAAATACGAAGGAGGAACACCGAATGAACGAAAAATACAGTGCGCTGTTTACCCCTTGGAAGATCGGCAATGTGGAGATCAAGAACCGTATCGTGCAGCCCTCCATGGGCGGCACGTCTCTGTTCGGCTGGATGGAGCCGTGCCATTTCGATAAGGAGGCCGCCTACCACATCCTGAACCGCGCCCAGAACAACGTGGGCCTGGTGCTGCCGGGTATGCAGTGCGTCCGCGACGCCATGGGCGGGCGCTGGCTCTACCAGAACAAGAAGATGTTCAAGGATCTGGCGGAGTGGCTGCCGGAGTTCCATAAGACCGGCTCCAAGCTGTTCATCCAGCTGGCCGCCGGTATGGGCCGCTCCATGGCCATCAACGAGCTGATGGTGAAGATGCTGCAAAACAAGGCCTTCGGCGCAGTGAGCAAGCCCTTTATCGACATCGACTACATCACCGCCTCCGCCTCCGCCACCCCCAACCGCTGGTATCCGGAGATCAAGTCCCGCCCCCTGACGGTGGACGAGATCCACGAGATGGTGGACGCCTTCGCCAAGACCGCCAAGCTGCTGCAGGACGCCGGTGTGGACGGTGTGGAGATCCATGCGGTCCACGAGGGCTATCTGTTGGATCAGTTCACCATCGCCAACATGAACTACCGTACCGACGAGTACGGCGGCTCCTTCGAGAACCGCTACCGCTTCCCCGTGGAGATCGTGCAGGCCATCAAGGCCGTCTGCGGTAAGGACTTCCCGGTGGCGCTGCGCTACTCCGTGGTGTCCAAGACCAAGGGCTTCTGTCAGGGCGCCGTCCCCGGCGAGGAGTTCACCGAGTTCGGCCGCGACATGGCGGAGTCCGAGCGCGCCATCAAGTATCTGGAGGACGCGGGCTACGATATGTTCGACTGCGACAACGGCACCTACGACGCATGGTACTGGGCGCATCCGCCGGTCTATATGCCGGAGAACTGCAACCTGCCGGAGGTGGAGCATATCAAGAACTTCACCACCAAGCCGGTGGTCTGCGCCGGCAAGATGGATCCCGCCAAGGCCGCCGAGGAGATCGCCGCCGGCCGTCTGGACGCCGTGGGCATCGCCCGCCAGAATCTGGTGGACCCCGAGTGGGTCAACAAGATCATCGAGGATCGGGTGGAGGACATCAAGCCCTGCATCAACTGCCACAACGCCTGCTTCAGCTTTAATAAGTCCGAGGGTACGCCCAATATGCAGCCTCTGAACGACTCCCTGCATCTGGCGCGCTGCGCCCTGACCCCCTCCACCATGCAGCACAACAAGTACAAGATCGTCCCCGCCAGAAAGCCCAAGAAGGTGGCGATCATCGGCGGCGGCATCGGCGGCATGGAGTGCGCGCTGGTGCTGAAGAAGCGCGGTCACACCCCCGTGATCTTCGAGAAATCCGGCCAACTGGGCGGTCTGTATATCACCGCCGCCGCCATGAGCTTCAAGGAGGCCGACAAGGCGCTGCTGCGCTGGTATGAGCGGGAGCTGAAGAAGAACAACATTGAGGTGCGCTTCCATATGGAGATCAACGCCCCCGCCACGCTGCGCCGGGAGTTCGACGAGGTCATCGTCTGCACCGGCTCCGCACCCAAGACCCTGCCGGTGAAGGGCTTCAACAAAACCATCAACTTCACCCAGCTCCTGCTCAATCAGGTGGACGCCGGCGACCGCATCGTGTTCTTCGGCGGCGGCCAGTCCTCCTGCGAGGCGGCTTATGAGATGGTGCTGCAGGGACGTCACCCCATCATCGTGGAGTACGCCAACGACCTGATCGCCACCCCCGGCACCTGCCTTGCCAACGCCTCCTTCCTCCGGGAGATGCTGGCGTTCAAGAAGGTGCCTGTCTACCTGAACTCCACCATCACCGAGATCGACGATGGCTTCGTCATGGTCAAGGGCAAGGACGGCCAGACCCAGCGCATCGACTGCGACAGCGTGGTCAACGGCATCGGCTTCGTTCCCGCGCCCATCGCGCCGGACGACAAGAAGGTACACCGTGTGGGTACCTGCGAGAAGTGGGGCAACCTGCGCAACGTCATCTGGGGCGCATGGGATGTCTGCATGAATATCTGATCAGGCAAACGGCAGCCCCGCTCCTGACGGAACGGGGCTGCTTTCGATCCGCGCTTTTGCGCCGGGCAGTCCGATAAAAAAGCTGCCCTGACAATCCGTTGTCAGGGCAGCTTTTCTGCTTTTATTTACCGGAAGATCTCGCCGCTGGTGGGGTTGCCCGCCGCCTGAGACTCGTCGGTGTCGATGTGCATGGTGGTGGCGCCGTCCTTGTTGACGCGAACGACCACGTCATCGAAGATCAGCTTACGGCCCTCGCCGCCGCAGGCCACGCGGATGATATCCTTATCCTTGACGCCCAGCTCGGCAGCGTCCTTCTCCAGAATGTGCAGGTGACGCTTGGCCACGATGACGCCCTCGGTCAGTTCCACCTCGCCGGCAGGCCCGATGAGCTTGCAAGCGCCGGAGCCCTTGACGTCGCCGCTCTCGCGGACGGGCGCGTCGATGCCCAGCGTGCGGGCGTCGGTGGCGGAGACCTCCACCTGATCGGCCTTGCGGACAGGGCCGAGGATGGACACGTTGGCCATCTCCTTCTTGGGGCCGACGATGGTCAGACGCTCGTTGCAGGCGTACTGGCCGGGATAGGACAGGGGCTTGCGGATGGTCAGCTCATAGCCCTTGCCGAACAGCTTCTCCACCGTCTCCTGGGTCAGATGGATGTGACGGGCGGAAGTCTCGATCATGAAACTCATAGTAGATCTCTCCTTTGTTTTTTGTTGCTGTTTGATATTATTGTTCCCGCGGAGGGAATTCTTCCTTTTCCGATACGCGGCGCAGCTCCGTGACGTTGCCGATGTAGAAGTACTGCCTGCCGGACGGCACGATCTCGCCGGTGACGGACACAAAATCGCCGGGGCGCAGGGTCTTTGCCTCCGCCATGGCCTCCTCATTACCGTCGAAATGGATCAGCAGACCGAAGCCCGTATCGCCGTGGCCGTCCAGATCCAGATGCCACCACGGGAAGCGCAGCGTCACCGTGCGCCCGGCGTACTTCCCCTGCTGGCCGTGGGTATACTCGGCCTTCACATGGTCAAAGGACAGCGGCACCAGCTCACCGTCGGGCATATGGAAATACAGCCCGCCGTACAGACGGCCCAGCCGCTTTTCACGGTTG
>UMKJ01013404.1_pt1 | contig 28027 bp, 49 predicted proteins | sample 1966301 | NCBI WGS metagenome assembly UMKJ01 (sample SAMEA4836173, study PRJEB28245) | human gut metagenome | biome: gut microbiome; material: fecal sample | place: Denmark | collected 2008
ATTCGGGTCGTTATCGTCCGGATTCAACATGATTTTCGGTTCACCATCTAAGTCCTTAGCGATGAACTTGACATCTAAAATGTCAATGGCCTTAACAATGAATACATTTACTTCCTTCCGTAAAGTATTCTTATCGTTGAGCACATCTTCCTTCCACTTAAGGTCAGGATTTGTTGCTACTACAGTATAGATTTGTTCACCAAAGAACCGTCCATACTCTTTTGCAGTTGCCCGATAACGAGCCATAACTTGAGCAGCAGTGCTCTGTGTTCCTACTAATGCACCAATAGAAGATGCTACATTACTTTTATCCATAAGAATGTTTCCTTTCTGAGTCCGTGCTTGATTTCACCAATACGAAACTCTCTTAATTTTTAATTAATACTTTGTTAATGCTCTCCACCTTTCGATTATTTATATACTAAAGTATGCATCTTATATCATACCGCTTTACTAAGCTTTGAAATTTTAGTAGTGAAGTCAATCACATAATCTACTTGGCTTACTTTGAAAATAAATCGAAATAATTTATGAGAAATACTCTGAGAGTTACTTCTGATAACACTTTGGTAATTTGAGCTTATCGTACTCCAACGGATAAGATTCAATTTATACGATGCTTACCGCACCCATCACCCTACTTTATATCATGTTCTCTTGCATAAGTATTGTACAAGCATAATATATCGAACTCTTTCATCAGCAACTGGTATGCCTAGGAGTAATTAAGGATTACAACATTCTAAGCGAATGAGGGTCGTTTCTGTCGAGAAACGTTACTAAAACACTACAAGCTGCCTAATTTTTCAAGACACCCACTTGACCTCTCGGATTTCTTATTTATACTACACGAATACGAGGATTTCCACCTCTCATCAGCATCATAAATACCGGTACTATCTCCGCTATTGCATGAGAAACCTGAGTATATAGACAGTATACTCTTATATTTATTACTTTAAATCTGAATCAGCGTTCTTCATACATACTAAGTTGCAATTAGTACTTTACGAAGTGTCAATGTCAGCGATAACGGTTGGTAGTCGGGGTGGCGACCTGTCTACTCACACTACTCTTACGAACGGTAGTCTCAGCGTTTACAGTTCCATTGAACTTCCCATTTTATTAAAGATTAAACAATTAAAGCTCATTTATTCATAGCTGGCTTTATTCAGCGTAGATACATTAGTAAATACAGTATAACATCTTATACTCATAACCTAATGACATAGTCTTCTGTATCTCCTTAGTTTTAAATACGACTATTAATAACAACAATTCTGGCGTGAACTGCATTATATTAAGAAGAAGTTTACATATCTTGAAACTTATAAGCTCTGCCGTTTTTTAATAGGTGTTTTCTCTGCATCACCTTAGTCTTATTTTTACCACATAATATGACTTGCTAAAGGTCACTGTATCTAGAATCAGGGTTATAGCGCCCTCAAACCGCTCGACGAGTCTGTTGCTCCGTAATCATTCCTCATTCAATTATACTCACACGAACGACCAAGCACGTGAGTCACTTTAGACTTGAAAGACTGTATCAATCTCATATACATCACTCCTACTTCATCCTTGGAACATTGCGTATCCACCTTCACGAGGACCCTATTTACCATAAGGCACAGAATTGGCTTCTGCTCCACGATAATCAGTCAAGTTTACATAGTGTGTACCATAACACGGTTATCCTTACATTAGTATCAGTAATTTACTACCTTCATAAGTACAAGTTCCAATATCCACAATTGCATATTGCATCACAGTTGATGTGTACTGAACACTATAGTTAGCAATGCTATTTTTCCTTTCTGGGCGCATAGTTGCACTTTTGTTGACCGATTTTGGAGACCGGTGATCGCGTTATATGCTGTCTCTTTTTTTCCATGAGTTGGCTGCTTTCTTTAGGTGAAACTAACCTTGCCTCTCGGCTTCACTTATTCTTTCCAAAGGAATAAGTCAGGAACCGTATTGCTCCTGTTTCAGCGTCGTGTTTATACTCCTATTTGATTCTGATTTTGATAACCTAAAACGAGTAATTATAGAGGATTTCGTTCCCCTTGCTTTAATTTATAACTCTGCATTAGCGGTACTGTTTGCAGTAATTAAGAGTCTTTAGTATTCACCAATACGGTTCTCAATACCTAATGAGGATTAAGCACTCTGATCCCCTGCTATCCGTTTTTCAGACGTTTTAGCCTAATATCCTACCTTTTGAGTAATCTCACTGTTTTAGCAGCTAACATATTCTCGGATTCTGTACTTTTTCGGGCCAGTAGAAATGACTACAGCTCCCTAACGGGCGCGACTGATATTCTTTTATATCTTACCGCATGACTTCCCTGGAGTGATTTACGCTATAGTTTTACTCCTCTCGAACTATGACATAATTATAGGTTTTTTAAGTGGTTATTGTCATCAACTATTTTCCACTGAGCTTTTCTCTTCAGCTATTTTTTTCATTCTGTTCTGGTTCTAACATAGTAATCTTACCTGTACTTAGGCAGATTGTTGCAACAATCTTCTTACCTTTACAAATATCTACGAATTTGTTTTTTACATCACTACTACTGATGTAATCAACTGGTTCCATGATGCTTGCGTTAAATCCATCCAAACATTTACAAGCATTACTTACAGACAAACGTAAGTACTTTTCAGTATATAAGCAATTAGCTATACTATCTTTAGTCTGATTATTAATAATATCAGACTGGTCTCCTTCTACTATGAAGTAAGAAGATTGAGATAAGATAGAACTAAGTTTACACCTTGCTTCTTTCATATCCTTAATGATACGAGATAATCGTATCATTTGTTTTAGTATAACTAAATTACTTACCATGAGAATTTACTTTAGATAATGGAGAAATAGCTTTAATACTGTCTGGCATAGTACCTACAGATTTAATGTAGGGATATCCAGAAGCTACTTCTTTTTCTATTGTTTTAGTTCTCCACTTAACTATTGGTTTTGGTTCACCAATAGTCTTTACATTCACAATTGCGTCTGTTGTTCCTTTCACGGATACTTCTAATGTAGATAGGTCTACTTCGACATCTATCTTATCGACAGACTTACTCTCTTCACTATTAACTATAGGAAATTTTGGCATTTCTATAGGTGAAGGAATTACAGGTGCTGCCTGTACTACTGTGACTGTCTGTCGCAGTCCAAAGCCAATTATGCAACTGGCGATGAACATGCCGACAGCCGTAATAAATCTAAAATTCATATTGATTATGCTATTTTAGAGAATGGTTAGTCTTTATACCCTATGAATTGTAAAAACTTACGCCACATGTTTAATTTTTTTTTTCATCGGCGGGTTTTTCTTCCTTCTTTTCTGGGTATTCCTTCTCTACTGGAGAAGTTATTGATGACTGGCAGTACGCAGCAAGACGAGAAGCTGGGTCACGATACAGATTGATAATCTGACCAACTTTCAGACGAAGTTCATCAGGTGTCGGACTTTCATCTTTACTGAAGAAGTTAGTCTTGATAGAACCCAATACCATTCGAGCAATCTTTCGATCATTCTCAAGCTGGTTCTTCTTAGATTCTTCTACTCCTTCAAGATTGATTCCCCAATCTGCAAACAACTTATCAATATACTCCTCACCTAAGTTCGAGATAATAGCTGAAATAGCCTTATCTGACTCTGGCGTGAGTTCTTTGTTATCCTTCTGTTTCAGACGGAAATTCTCGTTGATAAGAGCGCGTACAGTTTCTGCAACTTGTTCTTCACTCCATCCAGCTTTCGTCAAATGGTTGTGAAGTACTGAGTGTGCCATACACGGAGAGCCAGTCTGTGAAGTATACACATATACTGAGCTTCCTAATCCCTTAAGTAAGCTAACAGGGTTGATACGGCTGAATATTTCATTCATCCAATCACCTACTGTCATCTCATCTAATGCTAACTTCTTGTCAGCGTTAGTTTCCTTAAGGCCGCGTAAAGTACGATACCATTCTACGGTGTTAACAATGTTTGTTGCTACATTTCTCTCTTTGTTGATGAGATAAGTTAACGCTTCGTCAATTTCCTCATCTGTTGTGATCTTATTCGGATCAAGCTCCGGTACTTTAGTAACAGTCTTACCAGCATCTTTTGCTAGTTCTTCTGGAATCTCTGACTTGTTAAAGTCAATAGCCAGTTGACCATCATCACTACCTGGTAATGCTTTAGCTGGAGCTAGTTTAATACCTAGCATTTCAGCCATACCTTGCAACGGCATGAGTTGATTTGCATCAATCATCAGTTGCAATTCACCACGTTCGCCACGGTTGAATAAGTCTTGGCGAATATCGACAAGGGCAAGCAGACTCACTACATCAATCGTACGATTGATATCTGCGTATACTTCAGGATAGCGCTTGGCAAGTTCTTCGTTGTTAGCGTAACGCTGTTGCATTACAAATGCTAACATAGCCTTTCCATCTACCGATGAAGCTGTTGAACCTACAGGAATACCTGCACCGGTTATTCCACCTACAAGCGATGTTGCGCGCTTGATAGCCTTTTCTTCAGGAGATACTTTCGGTTTGTCTTCTGTAATTTCTTCAGGAATGATAGTAGGAGTTTTGTCTTTCTTCTGCTTTTGGGTGCCGGACTTCTGCTCTTTCTTCTGTTCCTTCTGTTCTTTCGTCTCTCCTTTCTGGTCTTTATTGGTTACTGTCTGTGCAGCTACTTGAGGCTTCTTTTCCTCTTTCTTGTTCTCCTTTGTTTCAACTTTCTCAGCTGTCTGCTGAGTATTCTTGTTATTTTCTTTTGCTTCTGCTTTTGCAGCTGCTTTAGCTGCTTTCAATACTGCCTTTCTTTCAGCCTTAGACATTTCTTTTTGTGCCATAATTCTTGATAAATTTTTTGGTGGTTAATAATAATTTTTTACTTTCAGTCGATAGAATATTTAAAGAGGTCAACTATCATCCTCTATTGCTGGTGAGTCACGCCCGTTAGTATAGATATTACTAATCAATGCGCCTGATAACTTTACTTTAAGTTCTGACATGTTACTCACAACCCCAGATAGGCAATTGGTAGTACCTTCTGTCACTGTACACACTAAGCTTTGTGTGCATGCAGAACTATAGTCATCAACGGTGTTGATTAGCTGAGTAATGGAAGTATCTTGTTTGTTCATCCCTGAACGCACGATTACTTCCTTACTCAACATACCTACTAACAAGCCAGCTACGATGCAGGAGATATAAATCCACCACATCTTGTCACTGCGAAATCCTCTCGCAAAGACAAATGCTACTAATAGTAGCACAATAATCCAAATTGCTGACATGTTTGTAAATTTTTAGTTTAACAATTGTTTTAATTTCTCTCTAGCTTTATTAAGCTGAGATTTTACTTGGCTCTCTGAGAGACCCAATTGTTCAGAAATCTGTTTGTAAGACATATTCTGAACAGTACGTAGTTCGAGTATATATCGGTACTTATAACGAAGTCTATTGAAGGCATTTGTTAATCTGGCATCTGTTTCATTGAAGATATAGTTATCTTCAGGTGAGTAGTCGGCCGAACTTCTCAATTGAACAGTACTAGTGTCATCATCCAGCCAATAGTTTGCATTCTCCTTTTTAGTACGTCTAATATAATCAATACTACTATTTATAGCTATTGTTTTTAACCACATCTCAAATGAAATGTTGTTAATATAACTATCTAGCTTAGAAAAAGCTTTGGTAAAAGTAACAGATAATAAATCATCTGCTGCATCTTTATTATTTACAATACGATATATAGTACTGTATATAATTCGATTATACTTTTCATAAAGCTTTGTGAAGGCACTTTGTTTGCCTTCTTTCGCCTGTTTGATCAGATCGAAAAGCTGTTGTCTTTCTTCATCTGTCATAATTACGGGCTTTAGTGTGGGTTATAGTCAACCCAATGACTATAACCCTAGAAAGGTAATTGCAATATATATCTGCAATACCACTCATTCCATTCATCATAGAACTTACGGAAAGTATCCCATATACATTCCATGAACTCAATCTTCAAATCACGAGTAAGTACTTCAATAGGTAATTTGTTTACCATACCACAGACTATTCTTATTCTTACTTCAAGAGTAGTTTTAGAAGCTATGCCTATTTGCTGTAGTATTTGGGTATCATACCATGCTAGTACTTTAGACAATGTTTGTTTTTTGAAGAATTTGTGGAATTCTGTTTCTCTTATTTCCTTGTTTTGTATTCTTAAAAATACATACCAGGATGGTCTCCAATTTATCTGATTATATCTTATTGGACATTTATTCAGATAAGTATAAACAGTAATACTATTTACGACCATTGCGACGTACACTATTAGCTATTCTAAGTAATAATACGTTTATTTGCGCTAAGCTCCAGTCTGTTACACTTAGAATATAAGCTTTTGTAGCTTCAATTCCTCTGCCGTTTATAGACATATCGCTTATATAGCGCTCTGTAAATGCTTTCATCATATCATTACTGATATCTGGCATTTTTGTACCACGAATAGATTGCCTATAAGGCGGTAATGGGCATACTTCTGAGTATTCATGCTCGAAGAACAAGAATGCATCTGGATTATTACATACATTTTGTATTTCAATTGAGTCCTCAGATAATATTGTAAACTTACCTCTTTGAACAAGGTCATTCATAAGTAATGCAGAAGTAATTCTTAAACACGGTACTTCTCCTACTATATTGGCTAACAATTCATAGTTTTCTCCAATAATACGGTAGATTCCAGGATGGTTTAGTTTCATGACTTTTTGTTTATTTCTTTTTGAAAGTTATTTACTACTCCTGATATTGCAGACATACTTAGGTCTGGATATTTATCTAAGAGTTTACTTATCGCTTCAGATTCTGAGCGAGATTGATTAAGAATACTGATAAATTCAGTACGTTCGGCTTTAGAGTCAAACCATGCAAAGTATCTTATACGCATTGTTGTTGATAGTTTCTTGCTTTTTTTTCAAGTTCTCGAAATTTTGTCTCGTCTTCAGGAGTTAAATTACTTGCATCTATAAGATGAATAATTTCAGTGCCTCTTGTTTCCCAAAAGAAGAATATATTTCTTACTTTAGAAATTCCTTCTTTATAGTGATACTTATTCTTGTAACACTGCGGTACTACAGAGTTGATACGTTGTACCAATTTCTCTTTCATTCTTAATTCCTTACTAGCCTTGTCTAGAGGTTCAGGAAGTTTTTCTCTGATAAATTTTATTAATCCCATTTCAAATTAATATTTATTGATTAAACTTAATTTAATTTGTAGTAAGTAGGTGACTCGAACACCTTATCTCTTAGTAAAATCCAAGGCTTCACTACCATGCAAAGCTTACTTACTCCAGCTTTCTACGACATTAGCTTAGCCGTTAGATTACTTACGCTACTAAGCGAGTGTAATCTGTTACATAACTTGTATTGCCAGTTATCTGCTTATTGACCTATTCTACCTTCACTATTGCTGTCAAAACCATAATGCCCCAAGGTGCCGTTATACGATACGGTCAAACGGCAGCTAACGGTTCTCTGCTGCAACCGTGCGGGACCTTTCGTTACTAGACTGGTTACATATACACGTATATCTTCAGTTTGCTCTAGCTCTTTTATTTAACCGCAAAGACCGTGGAGCATGAGGGAGTCGAACCCTCGTCCAAACAATGATTCAATAGACCTAACAGTCAATGTGGGTATATAGCCGACCAAAGCTATATACCCTATGGTCTTGAGAATGGTTAGTTCTCCTTATTACTGATCTTGATGATACTCGAATAATGATATATGACGAAACATATATGATACAAGATACACATTATTCAGTCTGATTTGATATCTCGACTAAAGCAGTTCAGTACTATTACTAATACAGGACAATCTTATTGTCGCGATCTCAGACATATGATCAGTAGTACACAGTAATTCCACACTAATGATACAAAGATACGTAGTGTGACCTGTTAATTCAGGTCTTTGTGCCGTCCAATATGCTTTCGGCCCGTAGGGCGTATAGATATTCCCCCGTAAACACTAAACTTGTTTAGATACAAAGATACTCAAGTTTGGAATCTCTTTTATTTTAGTTTTTAGTCTGATTAACCGTTACGACGGGGAATCAAACTATTCCAGCGATAAGACCAGGAATTGGGGAAGATATTGTCAAGCTCGTTTTGGGACTTGTCAATATCTTTGTCAATTTCAATGAGGTCCTTGTCAAACTGCTTCTTCAGTGCTGGAGCTTCATCATCCCAGGCCGTAACTGGCTTCTTACCACTCTTCACTTCTTCTGCGAGATTGTGCAAGTCCTTCATATAGGTCTTCATTCTCTGGTTCACGCGGTTACTACGGCGTAACTGCAATGCTGCGGATTTCTCAGTGTACTCACACTTTTGAACCACGTCGATGAGTTCGTTCGTAAGTTTTTCCTTACGGCGCTCGGCAATCTTTTCAGCTGCTTTCTTTACTACGTCATCGGTTACTTTGTTCGCGTTAGAGATAGACTCTTGAATGTCATCACTCTCGTTGTTTACATCAAAGATGTTCAATTTGTTTTCTTCTGCCATTTTGATAAATTTTTAAATGTTTGATACTATAGTTATTAATCACGAAATAATTTCTATGAAATTACATTTTTTAAAATATCTTTCTCTAGCTTCATATACTGCTACAGTGATATTTATAGGATAAACTTCTATCGGCCTATATTTCTGTTTCTCACACCAATACATTGCTGCTTCAGTTGTGAGCTTCCCAAAGTAAGCTACAGCTCTAATTCTTTCTTGAATATTCTCTGTAGCATTTATTTTAACTAAGGGATTGGTTGACCTACCCATTGTGTAAAGATTCTCTACGTTCTTTGTTCAGCCTAATTTTGCGTTGGCGATAACTTTCTCTCTCACCTGCTTTTATAAGCTTACGATTACCGTATGATTCTTTACGCTTGTTAGTATTCTGTGATATCAATATAAGATATCTACTAACACGTTTTTCTTCTGCTTTCAACTTATTTTTGAGTTTATTAGCAGCTTCTTCACATGCTTCTATGTAGTCCTGTCTAGGATTCTCCTCTAGTTTCTCTAGTCTAATAAATTCCTCTAGGACTTTTATTCTTTTAGTCTTACTCATTTTCGATAATTTTAAGATTAAAAAAGAACTATCTTGCTTATTCGTATATCTTATTCGCAAGTAACCCATATCCTTCTTCTGACCTAAGCATTATGCTTGGTTGACCGTTGTATAGTCCATTGTACTCTTGAATAGCAGTTTAGCACTACTAAACTTCCATTAGGGTTTTGGTTATAAATAGTTCTAAGTTGACTGAAATCCACCATACTAACAATTTAAATTAGTAATATATAACAGCGGGCGGATACTCTGGCGGAATATCCTCCTTGGACTGTTCAGGTTGCATTCTGAGTTTACACTCATGAGTACATTCACTACAGTTGATTTTATTATCAAGTGTAGGACATTCATTAGATATGGTCATTAACTCATTATAGCGTTTATATGCTATGTTTTCAAAAGTATTTAACCATTCTTTTTTAATCACTTCTCCTATTTCCATGACTTTTTACGATTGTAAGGCTCCATTTTCTTATGCTTAGGCTTCTTTTTGAAGTCTTTTTGTTGCCTTTCGTAATCTTTTTCTGTTCTTGCCATATTAGTATAGCTTAAGAATAGAATTAAGTTCTCTTAGTATTTCTGGAAGTTTTGACAAACCGTAATCATGTAATATTAGCTTTACTTTACTGTTTGTATTTTCTGGAGTATTGATAATGATACGTAATGCTTTAGTTGTAATTTTATCTTCTTCATTAAGAAGATATTTTAATAAATCCTTACGAAATACTTCTTCATTCATTAATGATGGTGTGCCAATTTCATTAATGATATTACTACAAAGTTCACTTACAATTTTTACATTGGGTGTTAGAGAAGCTTTATCAGTATTTGTCGTAGGAGTCATTACTATTTTTTGTAGTAAAGCTTCAGATACTTCTTTATCGTCTAATATAGCAGCAGATATATCTTCAATCTTTGTACTAGTATTGTTAAAAACTAATTCTGCCATTTTTCTGATAATTTCATCATAATTCTTCTCAGGAGCTTCTCCATGGAAGGTAATAATAATTGCTTTCATTTTACTTTGATAGTTAATTAATAGTTATTTTAACTGTTATTGTATATTCATCTAATTCAGCATGAATAGCATCAGTAGGTAATTTACTGATAATAGGTAGTGGTGGATCTACCTTAATATTCATATCTGGATGAGATTTACATAAAGTTCTTGCTTTACTTAAAGGTATACCTAATATCTTAGTACACGCAAGTAAGTTTGCAAGATAGTGGTCTGTACCGAATTTTATTTCAGTGAGTTTACGACCTTCTTCTACTTTAATACGAGGCATTAGTTCCCTCCTTTGTTAATTTCTTTTTCATATTACTTAATGTTTTAAATCGTTAATATTATTGACGACGACCAGGATACTCTGGATTTTGTTTTAAGTTAGTATCAACTAGAAATTAAAAACATAGCTTATGTTCGTTCTTTCTTAGAATAAATAGTATCTATTCTAATCACATTTGTTAATAATAAGATAACAACACTTTGTTTCTATGACTCTCTCTATAGTTTTAACTCATAAGCAGGATTGCTGTCAAACTTTCCTTATTGGAGTACCTGATTTTAACGTCTGCACGATTATAAACACAAATACGAGTATCTCGGATATTACCCGCTATTGCCGTATTCAAGGGAATAATATACGATATGCATTTACTTACGCCCCACAGGTTTGTCATTTTCTGAAGACGTATACTCTATCTTCGCAGACTAAGTATACTTTTCATTTAAAAATTAAATTATGAACTAAATCAGAAAGTGAGGTTTATTGTTTTATTCTCTCTTTACAAAAGTAGTATCTTTAGTATTGTTATAAGTATTAGACAATTTATCTAATGAGTCTTTATAGTGTTGACTTCTGGCTCCACTCATTACTTTGTTATAAGTACTTCTGTTCGATTCATATATAGTTACGATGTCACTATTAGACAATGAAGTTCCATGTTGCCTTAGTATATCTATTAAGACAACGTCTGGCATTGTAAGAAATACACTGTCTATGTGCATGTAACGTTTTGTGTCTTCTCGAAACTGAAGAACTTCCTGTATTGTAGGTACAGCTTCAGTATAAATTGTGTCAACACAAACTTGTTCTACATTATCCTTTTCAGGATTGATGAGATTGTCAACCTTATCGTGACAGATAAAGGTTAGTGCGCTAGCAACTAACATTCCTAATAGAATTAGGATTGTTGCTAAACTCCAGGCTATTGCTGAGCCTCTTCCTCTTGGAGAATTTTGTAATTCATCTTCCATTTTTTGATAAATGTTTTAATAGTTAATAAATATGAGAACTTAATCTATACCAAATATATATTTCATATACAATGGTTTAAATGTTTTAGCTGCGTATTCTGCTGCATCTCTGTTAATGAATTGTAGATGATTACCGACATCAGCATAGGCAGAACTAACGCCAAGGTTAGAATCCAGATTGAATAAACCTGCATAAGAACCTTTTTCAATTTTATCCCAATCAATATACCACCAACTGTACCATGTTTCGATTGGTTTGTTTTGTTGGTAGACTGGTATCCACGGTTTGTTTCCATTAGCAATAAAGTTAATTGCTTCAGTGATAGTACTCAGCATGATGTGTAACACAATATGCTCATCTAATTTCCTGCGCTTATCAATAGGTTTCTTACCTAATATAGCACAAGCACTTTTGTAATCTTTTACTTGTTCAAACATAGTTTTTTGATTAAAAGTTTAAAAGTTATCTACTAATTTAGCGAGTTTATTAAGATCTTTAGTAACTGTATTGTAAAGAGTGTCATCTACATACTTTAGTTCTTTTGCTGCAACACTTAAGGTATCCACGCAATCGTTTAGTACAGATTTAATAGTTAATCTATAAGACGGATCAAGTGGTATTCTTAGTGTTAATTCCCGTAATTTATTATTACGAGCTTCAAGAGCTTCAGGAAATGTAGCAAAGGTTCCTAATTGAATATTTTTACCATTGTGACGTATTATCACACGATACGGCTTACTCTTATTGTATCTACATAGATATATATACTTTTGACTTTTACTTCTCGTCATTTTATAGTATCTCCTACAAAATAAGTGTTATAGTATAAGTAGTCCTTAACATATACCTCTTCAGTCTTTTTATTGAAAGGATTCATGAGTTCTAACACATAGGTGTCTGAGTTCCGTATGTACTTATTAGTTACAATATAGTTCTTATATTGTGCTTTAAGTTCTACATAATTGTAATAATTATAGTCTCTATAATGTTTACTTATCAATACAGCTACTACTATTATTATAATTAATGCAAGTAAAAACTCACCAATACTTGTGAGTATACTATTTGAAGTACTTCTCTTGACTATCATATTATATCAATCTAAGTACTACTCTTGTAGGTTCTTTATCTTCCCATTTTACAGATGGAAATAATTCATTGCTAATAGATAACATATGTATTTTACCATTTCCATACGATAATTTCCATTCATCAACACTTTTTATAGGTTTATTTCGATAAACATATAATTTGTTATTTTTATCTCTTGCAACCCACATTCTTACTGATTTCTTTGGTTTTTCTTTCATAATTAAATTGATTTTATATTAAATAAATTTTTGATTTTTAATAAATAGTTCATATGTTTTTGCACCAAACTCTTCAATGCCTTCTAATAGTACATGCGAAGGTAGTACAGGCCCACACTTGAATAATAATTTAACTACTCTACCTTTAAAGATAATATTATTGTTATCTAATACTATTAGATACTTAGCAATTAAATCTTCAAAACTGTTTCCTGTATGATAAACTTTTATTTCCATATTATTTACTATTTGTACTCAGAGCGGGAATTGAACCCGCACGACCAATGGTCAAAGGTGTTTAAGACCTTAGCGTCTGCCTATTCCGCCATCTGAGCATTTATTGTTGATGAATTATTAATAATCTTATTATTATTGAGATAAACGTTATTCCTCCGCTAATAATGCTTATTATAAGTAATGTTTTAAGTACGTTGGCTACTGTTTTTGAGTACGGTGCTCGTATAGTACAAGCTGTTATTATCATTGAGAATATACCACAAAATACAGTAATTAGTGTTGCTATTGTTTCTATCATAATTTATTGATTAAATTGTTAATAAAAAGTAAGGCGTTAGTTTTCATAGGTACAAACTGGAAGATTTATTTAACCTATTACTTAACACACTCGCCACGTGAAGGCTGCCTTATGAGTGCAACTAGTATACCTATATTCACATATAAATATACTAGCAATACTACTCTTAGTATTCTACAAATCCATATTAAGCTAACGGAACATAATAAGTTGAGGACTATCCTACGCTTAGGACTAATAAGTATAACATGATTCAGAAGTTCACTATTGCATTAGTATACGGAAGGTTGTTATACTGCATGATTTTAAAGTCTGCACTAATACTACTATAACCGACTCCTTGTACTAATAAAAATTAGTCCGTCTCCTTGTTTATAGATAGATATAAGCCCCACATGCTTGTCAAGGATTCTCACCTTAAAGAGGAGAGTATGATTATCCTTTGAACATACTCTCTGGTTTACTGAAAAATGTTATAGGACAGCCACGTCCCTGGATTTTACTTTGTACACTAGCTTTTTCTTCCTATACGGTACATGTCTTTGATTTCTCTGCACTAATACTTAGGTATAAACCTAACTATAAAAGAATTTCCAGAATACTATTTGCAACTATTATTCCTTCTATTGAGATATAGGTTTATTTATATGCGCTCCTAAGATATAAGCCCCACAAAGTTGATACTGATTCTCACAGTATAGGTGCAGTATTTCTACTGCATTAACTTATTAATAAAATTTTGTTGTAAAATATGTTTACATTATATGGTTCTAGTTTTTTGGCAATTTCATCTACTTCTTCTTGTCTAACTACTTTAGGTAATATACTATATTTTCCTATGCAACTATCTACGTAATCCCTGGCCTCTCTAAGATTAAGAGCAATAATACCAAATTGTTCTCTTAGTATTTTTATTATTTGTATTTTAGTTTCTTTACTAGCTTCCTTAGGTATAAACATACACATTTTTACGAATTTTGCGTTATCTTCTGAGTTTTCCTTATTTGTACAAGGAATAGGTGTTCTGATAAGAATAGATAATATGTTATCAAATTGTTCTGTTGAACATGTTTTAATTACGGCATCTATTAGATTTTCTATAGACAGTCTCTTATCATTGATAAGATTATCTATTACATACTGTTGAATACAAGTTATTTCTTTCATGTGTTTCTATATAATTGATTTATTTGTTAGTTAATGCGTAGAAAAAATAATAGAGTAAGCGCATTAATATAGTTATGGAAAACACCACTATAAGCTATGCTAAGAGCTGTCAGATATAAGACCTCATTTTCTCTTACTCTATTAAATACTTTAGTTCTAACGCCTCTGCGCCTTCATACTACGTTTCTAGAACGTCGTAACGCCCCAATTAGGGAGATATACATCATACACGAGTTTTCATATATCATTGTGTTGATATAATAGTTGGAATGCTAAAGTATTGACGCTTATTGTTCAGTTAGTGTCAGACTGTCAAGTACCTCATTAAGCCTATCGAGGTAATAGCTTATTCCCATCTATACTTGCTTTGGTTAGTTGCTACTAAAGGGTGCACTCACAGCGAACCTAACTGTGCCCTACCACGTGGTTTTACCTATCATATCTATTTGTGCATAATAAATATGATAGCTTCTTTGACTCTGCATTTTATATAACTGATAGTTACTTAAACAGACTTGTCACTGTCTACGGTAGCATTAAAGAAGAAAGTATAATAATATAGTCCTTAGCGTTACCTAAGTCTTTATAAGGGCATACCTAACTTATATTATTATACTTTAATGTGGTTAAGCTATGTTTCACAACATATGTAGATAATTTGCATTTCATAGAATAATTACTTTGCGAATAAATGTGCATTTTACACCTAAAACTTACAAATAGGAATTCTCTACTCTGGCGTTATGACTCTAGAAATCAATGTTGTAGTAGCTAAGCATTTACAAGGATAGTCCTAAACCTATTTGTAAGAAACTGGTGCCCTCAATGTCTTGGGATTGTTACACAACTCCGTAGCTTACGCTACTCCGAAGTTATTGAGTTTTTTTAAAGTAACAGACTATTCTTATTCCTGGTCTGTCAGCGGTAACACGTTGTCGGTCTCTGTGTTAATAAGGTAATGGTTGACCTCCTTGTGGTGCTTGTGTGAAGGTTGGTTGTTGACCTTGTGCTGTAGGAGCTGGAGCTGGTTGTACTACTTGTCCTCCAATTATTTCAGGTTCTGGAGTAGTTGGTACATGCTGAGGAGCTTTATCTTCTTCAGCTGGTACACAATAAGCACCAAATGCTCTTTGCCCTACTTCTTCAGGAGAACCTCCACGTATCCATTGTTTTTCTCCGAATTCGTCAATATAATATTGACAGAATATTCGTAGTGTAGTGTAAAGAATAGGTTTTCCACCTTTCGATACAAGCGAACCAGCTTTGATTGCTTCTCTTGCTGGTCGATTTGCTGTTGCATGTTGAGCTGGATGGTCTGACAGATGTTGTTTGTAGAACTTCTGTGGTGGACACCAGTCAATCCAACATCCTGTTACATATTGTAATTCTTCAGGAATTGGTTGGTCTGCTTGTGCTGTTCCTCCATGTTGAATTGATAACAATGGAGTAAATATGTTCACAATGGGCTGAATGAAACAAGTAAATATTTGCATGTCTTCCCATGGACATAAGGTATTTTGAAGTTTGGCTACTAAATACTTAGTGCCTGCATTCTGCTTACCTTGTTCAACTGTTTTGATTAACGGTTCGATTAATTTATAACGTGCCATGACATGATGCACTTTACCTATACAGTGCTTAGGTTTTTGGTGATTTGTAAATTATAGCTATATATTACTTGATGAGGTAATACATTGAAAATGGGAGAAGTGGAAGAATGTGGGTGAGTGGTATATCATCACCCATTCACTCAAACAATGGCAAACACTATGAATTCCTTCCTGCTTCCCCCAATGTTGAGCAGCTGTGCCTGATTTGCTTCCTGTGCGCAGCCTTTGTGTTAATACTGAGTACTGTGTACTGTGTAATTACATACATTGTACTTCATCAACTCTTTGAACTAAACTACTCATAACAGTAACAGCATTTGCTACTTTTATGTCTCTTTCTACAACAGGAATAAATTCTTTAGCTACTTCACAAACAGTTGGGTCTTCTACTATCTTATAATTACTCATAAACCGTAGCGTTTACATAGTTCTACTTTCTTACGTAATTCCACATTAGTATATGCAAATATTGTGTAACTTGATGTAACAGTCTCGCTATCATAATCATCAGGATGTGAGATTATTTTGAATGACTCTTTAAGAGTAAGCCAATTATGTGCAAATACCTTCCTATAAGGATAGAAAGACAACATAATAAGCCAATAGCCAATATACAATTTGATTTTGTTAAGCATATTTATAAAGTTTTAAGTTGATAATCAAAGTAAATAAGGGCCATTACAGCCCTTATATTAATCCCAATTGAACCATGCATCAGCATAATCCTCATCTGCATCAGATGGAATAAATAAACAATCAGACATAATAAGTAAGATTTAGTTAATAATGCAATGATTGGCAGTAGTAGTTGATTTGCTTTCTGTTGCATTTTCATAAGTAAACTCACCAAACCCTACCGGGGACTTCCCGATTTCTAACAGGGGTGGGGGATTTGTTTTGTGGTAGTCCACACACGGGCATCTTCTATTAATTTTTTATTTCTAAAAAAATTATAATTTTTGTTAAAATTATGTAATTATTCTTAATACTTACGTTATTAGTGATAGGCAATACCATCCCAATGGTATAGCGGACAACTTTTTATGGTGCTTGAACAATGCAGGAATGCAATACAGACTACTAATAAATAAAGGATTAAAACCACAAGAAGCAAGGGCAATACTCCCTAATGCAACTAAGACAGAGTTAGTAATGACAGGTTTTGAAAGTGACTGGGAACATTTCTTTGAATTACGTTGTAGTGGTGCAGCTCATCCAGATGCTAGAAAGTTAGCTGATGAGTTAAAATCGTTAATGAATGTTAAAAACATTGAACTTAATAGCGTTAAATATTCATAAATAATGTTAATAAATGTTAAAGAAAAGGTAACATAAATAGCATATTAGACGTTTATAGGGGAGTAAGAGGGGTTAATCTACTAATACAGACTAATAAGTTCTATATCATAAGTAAGCCATATATAACTACTCTTACTCTAGATAAATTAATTATACTACTTTACTTAAGATAATGCATATGAATAAAGAAATTAAAGTTGATAAAGCCTACTCTGGAAAGATAATATATCACGGTAATAAACCTTATCAATTAGTACCTGAATTGCATAAAGGTATGTGTGAAGGTTGTAGTCTATATGATAGAAGCTGTCCTTCTAGAATTACTGGTTACTGTACTCAAGGTTATATACTAAAGAAAGTAATATTATGACATACCAAGAAGAAGGCTTATATCCTATATTCTTAGGTAAGAATGAATTTGCTTTAGTAACAGGTTATATGCTGAATGAAATAAATAAACACATATTAGAACACATAAATAGAAGTACAGAACTAAATCATTTTAAATACTATGAAAGAAGGAAAGAAAAATGATTTTCAAGATGGTAAGTTAAGATGGGATTTATTACCATTAGAAGAAATTGAAGACATAGTAAAGCTTTATACAGCTGGTTCTATTAAGTATGGAGATAATAACTGGCAAGGCTTAGAAAACGGTTATCAACGTTATAAAGCAGCTATGTTAAGACACTTACTTGAGTATGAAAAAGGAACTAAGATTGACGAAGAAACTAAAGTAAATCATTTAGCTGCTGTAGCTTGGAATGCAATAGCTATGCTTTACTTAGATAAGCACGGAAAGGGAAAAGTAAATGACAATAAATGATCCAGAATTGGCAAGAATAATAAAGAATAAACTGCCTATAGATATAAATGGTAAACAGTTTATAGTAGAATCATCTAAAGGAGGTAAATGTGATGGGTGCTACTTTCAAAGTCAATTAACTTGTCCAGTTAAAGCAGTTACTTACTGTACTTCTAATGGCGGTAATATACTTAAAATAAAGCAATAAAATAAGAACCTATGACTATACTTTACGTTATAGTATTAAACTAAGTTAAAGAATATGAACGAAGATAAAGTATTAGAAACAGTTTTAGAGAAACTTAATTATACCTTTTTAAAGGACGCATTGGTGAAGCCTTTAGATCCTATTATGGTTACTAAGGAAATTACAGAGCAGATTCCTACAGGAGAGAAGGATGAAGAAGGATATAACAAGTACGAAACAAAGACAGAAACAAAGGAAGTAGAATCTGAATGGGCTACTGGCATTGTTTTAGCATTGCCGTCTTCATATAAAGAAGATGAATTAAATATCGGAGATAAGGTAGTATATAATAAGAAATTTGCTAAAGATTTCGATCTGTTCAAGAATAGTCAATTAGTCAAAACCTATGACGTGATAGCGATTTGTAAATAATCAATATTTATACATACATGACATTTTTATTATAAATATTCTGGATAAACCCCGGCTTTGGCTGGGGTTTTTCTTTATACGTACTTTAAATGTTAACAAATGTTAAAAAGTATTAACAAATTTTTAACATAACCGTTTTAGGTTTAGTAGAACAACAATAGCTATTAAAAGTAAAAGTATGAAAAATTTAAAAGTAGTAAAAGAAGACGGATTCTTTAAGAAAGGTGATCTTCTTTCTTATAATGAAGAATTGGACGCATATACTCTTGATGTATACTGTGGTGATAAGTTTAGATCAGCAATAATAGATACTAATACTGCTGAAGAATTAGTAGAGAAAGAGATTATGGTAGAAGTAGATTCTACATCTGATACTGTTAAAGATACTATAGAGTTCTTAGAAGAGAAGATCAAAGAATATAAGCAGAATCTTAAAGAAAACCAGGAAAAATTTGAAAAAGGAGAATTACAACCCTGCGTTAAAGTAGAATCCGAAACAGTACTTTACAATTTAATTAAATTTGCAGATAACGTTAAAGCTAGACTAGAAAATGAATAAATTGGTTAAAGGAGTATCTAAAACCGATTTATATAATGAATTTCTAAGAAGCCTTAATGGTATCCTTAAACTTACTGATAGGGAGTTAGAACTATTATCTACATTTATACAAATAGATATGAATACTCCTAAACTCCCCAATATCAGTAAGAATGTAATTAGTACTGAGAATAGAAAGTATATCAGAAAAACCCTTGGTATTACTCCAGATAACTTAAGTAGATATATTACTAAATTTAAGAATTCTGGTATACTTGTAAAAGGTAAAATTGAGGATGAAGTAATAGTTAATAAGGCTTTAATACCAGAAGTAATCGGTGATAGAGTACAAATAACTATAATTTTAAGATTGAACAAAGATGAAAATACAATCAACAATGCTTGAGCCTGGATCTATTGTAGTTTGGAAAGATTATAGCTTACTTAAGAAGATTTGGTATAATATCTCAAGAAAGAATCTTCCTTATAATAAATTTACTCTTATTACTCAAAAAACAGAACTCTTAAGTATTAATGGTAATTTTGATAATGATACTGCTATATACGAACCTATACGTAAGTATAGTAAGTTAGAAGCAAATAAATTAGCCGTTATAACAGGTAGTTTACGTTATTCTAATAACTGGCTAGATATAGCTGACATTATTAATGTAATTAGACCAAATACTATAAGTAGCTCTATTACTTTAGATGAATGTAAGTATTACAGGAAAATAAATTTCAATGAAAAATCAACCAAGTATATATACTAAGTTAAGTAATAGATATAATCTACCGTATCATGTTATTGAGGTAATATGCAATAGCCCATTTAGATTTGCTAATGAAGCTATTACAAATATGGAAGATAAAGCTATCAGATTCACATATTTAGGTAAAATTAAGTTAAAGAAGCAGTATGAAAAGAAAAATTGACAAATACGATCCTGTAGTTTATCCTAGATTACTTTGGGTTGCTACTGAAATTACAGATCTAGATAAGATGTTTGTATTCTGTAATATAAATGATTTTACTAAAGAGAATCCAGATACCTATAAAAATCTAGTAGAAGATTATGAAACAGGATGTACTAGTGCTATGACAATACCAGTAATACACAAGAATTCAGGAAGATCTGGTGTATTAGTACTTATTTTTGATCTAAATAGTGATGATTTATCAAATACTATACCTCATGAGGCAACACATGTTACAGATTATATATTCGATAGTCTTGGACTATCAGCAGATGTTTTCAGCAGAAATGAATGCTATGCTTATTTACTTGGTTGGGCAGCAAGTTGTATCAGTAGTAGCGTAATTAAATTTAATGAGTAATGACAAAGGAAGAAAGTATAACGATGTGGAACATTGAGAAAAATAGTGCAGATAGTTCTACATTTACAAAGAAGATGAAGAAATTATTCTCTAAAGTAGAAGAGTTGATAATGTCTGGAGAATTGATGTATGATCAGTTTAGTGGAGATATGTTAGATGCTGTAACTGATATGATTATAGAGAATACTAACAAAGAAACTACACTTGATAGAGCAGATCAGATAGATTACTTGTGTGATAAATTATATGAAAAATATACGCAGCAATATAACAACTCAGAGTCTGGAAAAGGAGATAATGTAGTTTCAGGAGATACTACAGAAGTACAAGAATAATTCAGAGTATGTGAATCCAAATGTACCTTAGAAATTAGCTGAAGGTATACTATAGAGATTAAGTAAGGAATATTATTTAGGTTATAGAATTGACTAAAAATTAGACATTATGAATAAATACGTTTTAGATAAAAGAAAATCAATAATAAAATTAAATACTGATACATTAGATTTAAAATATATTGATACAGTACATGATATAGATTGTGTGTGGATTATTGATGAAGACGGTATTCTTATAAGATCTGGCAAAGAATATAAAGTAGAAAAAGGTGGTGTAGTATTACTTATGTATCGTATTGGTAATGAAAAAGAAGGAGATTTAATTGTTATTAATAACAACGATTTGAACAATTACTTTGAACATAAAAAGAAATTCTTAGAAGAAATGGAAAAGCAAAAACGTACTGAAAAAGTTTGTAGGGATTGTGATATAAAATGTGAATGTACTTCAAATTATTAATATGGATAAACTGTTAATAAACAAATACGGCAATAAAGTTCTATATGATACTGAAACTAATGCCATTAAAAATACGCCTAGTGACTTTGATGTAAGAGATGCGTTCTTTGCTAAATAGTCTGGACAAGTAATTACTGATACTGAGGTAATAGATTATAATGAAGGAGACCTAATACTATGTTTTGTTAACTGGAATGGAGTAGATTATGATACTAAAGTAGTAGTATGCACCGATCTAGTAGCTAAAGATGACATTAGTAGATGGTTTGAAAGCTTAACTAAGAAAATAGAAGTTAATGAAACTATTTGACATTATAGGTGGTAAAGTAGTTATTCACTCAGATGCTTTAGGTATCCCATGCTTTAAAAAGGTATGGGATGCCGATAAGCCAGATAAAGAGCACGCCACTAAAGTAATTAGCTATATAGTGCTTATGAATAAATGGAATAGTCCGTATGTTCAGAGTATGGAAGCTGATAGTAGAGAGGAAAAGCTGAAAAAAGAAATATTTGGTGATGAAAACTACCAATTTACTGCTGAAGAGATTAGCTGTGAAAACGACTATAAAGCATTCTGTTATACTCGTACGCTGGAGATGCTTGATAATATGAGACTGAAATTAGATAGCATCAGTAAGTACTATAAAGAATCTCTTGATGATACTCTAGATGAGAAGAAAATTAAAGACTTATTAGCTGGTATGACCTCTGTAGGTAATGTACTTAAAAGTATTGATACTCTAGAGAATATGGTTAAGGCTGAAGAGGTAGCTATGGGTAAAGTTAAAGGTGATGCTAAGGTTAATCCTTACGAGTTGGTGAAATAATACATTAATTTATAACCTAAATTAAACAATACGTTTTTAAGAATAAACTAAGCAAATTATGAAAACAAAATTGATTATTACGTTTGATTTGACTAAAGATGGTGCAGACTTCTGGGAACAAGTTAAAGAAGTAGACGCTGTATTATGTAAGGTAGTTGTTAAGAAGCCTTGGTATAAGAGACTATTTAGTTGGTTCTAAATACACTTGCCATACGTAGAGGCAATTAAAATATATCTACGTGCACTGCCCTATGGTGTAATGGTTAGCACAGGAGGCTCTAACCCTCTTAGTCTGCGTTCGAGTCGTAGTGGGGCTACCAATTAAAATACCAGTCCTTTGAAACTATAATAGCAGAAGGAAACTTGTTGGATAGGTAGTTATCGTGAACAGGTAGTCTGGGGTAAACATCAGCCCAGGTAAGGAGTACTAAATATAAGGCGTATAAACCTCAGCTTAAGAAACTGAGTTGCAGTCACTGGAAATCTCCTTATAAGTAGTTTATCAGAAAAACTGTAATGTAGTATATTCAAACTGCACGTTAAATATTAAAGGATTTGGGCGCAGAAGTGCGATCCGTACTGATAAACTACTTAAAAAATATTGAAGCTTTTGAGGAGCAACGTAACTTCCTAAGTCACTTACTATCTGATCAATAGTAAACACAGCTAATGAAGGACTGGATCGTAAGCCAGCGTGTTAAACAGGTGTCACGTATAAACCTGTGTACTGCGGATTGGTGAAAAGGTATCATTGGTGGCTCATAACCATCGGTTCCCGTTCGAGTCGTGGGTCCGCACTATATGTAAACATGTTTTTTATTTTAATAAGTTGGGAAGGGGTTCGTTGTGAAACGCGCCCCTTTTTTAAAACAATATGGTAGACTTTAATAAAAAGATAGTAAATAGTAATAAATTTCGTTAGGCTTCAATATAGTTCCTAAATACAGGACAATACTGTTAGTATCCAGAAGGAACCACGGAATTTTACAAATTCTGGGATGAAGAAAGAGATAGATGTATTAATGGTTATACTGCTGATGATGGAGACTTTATCAGTGGATATAACTATTTTTATTTAAATTACTGTCCTATATCCCGTATTGTTAATCATATTACTACTGATAAAGATGGCAGTACTGTAGTAAAGCGTATAAATGAAGTTAGTTTTCCAGACTTCTGGGACTATGACTATTACTATTTTAATGCTGTTCAAGAAGCAGAAACAGTGGGTAAACATCTATGTCTACTTAAATCAAGACGTAAGGGTTTCTCTTACAAAGGTGGTTCTATGGCATGCCGTAATTTCTATTTGATACCTAATAGTAAAACATTCATATACGCATCTAATAAGCAATACTTAACAGATGATGGTATTCTTACTAAAGCATGGGATTACATGGACTTCATAGATAAGAATACGGCTTGGGGTAAGAAGCGTAGCGTCAATACCTAGATGCGTAGACGAGCTGGTTTCTATACTAAAGACGATTATGGTAATGTAATAGAAATGGGTTACAAGTCAGAGATTATTGGCGTTACTTTGAAAGATAATCCTGACGTAGTTCGTGGTAAGAAAGCCAACCTTGTTATGTTTGAAGAGGGTGGTTCTTTCTCAGAATTAGGAGCAGCATGGCAAATTGCAAGACCTTCTGTAGAAGTAGATGGTATAGCCTTTGGTACAATGATTGTATGGGGTACTGGTGGTGATGAAGGCTCTGCATTCGAGACCATGAAAGACATGTTTTATAACCCAGACGGTTATAACTGTTTAGGTTTTGATAATATATGGGATGAAACAGCGACTACTAATAAGTGTGGTTTCTTTGTACCTCAGTATACTAATTTAGATATACGCGATAAAGATGGTAAACGTATATATATGGATGATGATGGTAATACGTTTAAAAAGAAATCATTAGAACATATATTAGCTGAAAGACAAGTAGTAATAACTAATGCTACTAGTAATGCAGCTGTAGACCGTTATGTGGCAGAACGTCCTATTACTCCAGCTGAAGCCATGCTAGAATTTAATGGTAACATATTTCCCAAAAAGGAATTACAGGAATAGTTATCATTACTTAGGACTAATAAGAAATTATAGAACCATAAACAAGTAGGAGACTTGATTCAACAACCAGATGGAACTATTAAATGGGTAATTAAGAAGACTGGAGATATAACTCATTATCCATTAAGAACCAAAAGAGATGAAGTTACAGGGGCTTTAGTAGGTGATGATCCTACTGGTTCTATAGTAATATGGGAACACCCTAACAAAGACGCTAGTGCAGGTCTTTATATAGCTGGTATTGACTCATATGATTATGACGAATCAAGTACCACATCTCTTGGTTCTTGTTTTATATATAAGCGTATACAATCTATAGAACAATATTCTGATATTATAGTTGCTGAATATACAGGTAGACCTAAATCAGCAGAAGAGTTCTATGAGAATGTAAGAAAATTATTGCTGTATTACAATGCTAGAGCAATGTATGAGAATCAAAATAAAGGTATCTTTGTTTACTTTACTAATAAGCATTGTGACTACTTACTAGCTGATTAGCCTGATATTATAAACGATATTGTTGGCAACTCTAAAGTAAACCGTAAGAAAGGTTGTCATATGAATAAGTAGATTAAACAATGGGGAGAAGGTTTAATAAAAGATTGGTTAAATGATGAGAATTCAGCTGGGAAAAAGAATCTATATAATATAATGTCTGAGCCCCTACTTGAGGAATTGATTGCTTATAATGATGTTGGTAACTTCGATAGATGTTTAACGAAAGGTACTTTAATCACAACGGATAAAGGAGATGTACCTATAGAAGAAATATGCATAGGAGACTTAGTATTAACAGACAAAGGCAATTATAAACCTGTTACTTGGACAGATAAGCACGTTCATGACGGTAATATCGTAACTCTACAGTATTCTGGAGATTATTAGAAATTAATTTGTACAGATAACCACCCTATCTTGGTTAAGTATACAGATAAATTATCGCATAAGTTCAGAAACTTAAACAGTCTAAGAGAGAACTTTCTAAGAGCAGATCAATTAAATTATAAATATCAATTTGCACTAGTACCTAAGAGAAGTATTGAGAGTAAACCAAGAACTATAAATGACAGGATGTTATATTTACTTGGATGGATAATGGGAGATGGATATTGCAAACCTAAGAGTAACGAAGTAAAAATAACATACTAGTTAGATCAACTGAAATGTGCAGAATAGTGTAAACAAATAATTGAAGAATTTGACGACTCTGTTCCTTGTAAAATAGTAAAAGATAAATCTAAAAACTGTTACAGATTATTTGTGTATTCTAAAAAATTACATAAGTTAGCAACTAACTTTGGTTGTATACCAAATAATAAGAAAATTAATTACACAGTATATAATAATCATGCGGATCTAATACCGTTTGTATTAGGTTTATTAGAAGCGGATGGACATTAGAAATATAATGTAAATTACGACGGTAGTAATAGAAACGCTATAGAAATATCTACCATTTACGAAGAATTATTAAGACAAGTAAGACAGATATTAATTGATAATGGTATTTACTCTACTATTAGAGAAATAAAGCCTAGGAATGGTAAAAAATAGGTTAATTTACAAATAAATGGAGAGTATGTTCATAAGTTATTGGATTATTACTCTTATGATGAACCTAATTCTAGTTACCCGATATTTTCGTATAAGTTTAAACAAATAGAGTATAAATATACTAAATCTGTATGCCTACAGGACAGTAGAGGTTTCTGGGTGCCAATTAAGCTATTAGAAAGTAAAGAAACTACTGATACTGTGTATAATATAGAAGTACAAGATGACCACACTTACGTTGCAAACGGTATAGTTACCCACAACTGTATGGCTCTAATTCAAGTAATGATTTATAGAGAACAGCTCTATAATGTCAAAGTAAAAGAAATAAAAAAGGAGAATAGAAATAGGGTATTATTTGAAGGCCCTATCTTTACTCAACAGTGGTTTCATGACGATGAACCTACTGATAATATCGAAGCATATATGTTTTAATTATGAAGAATATTAATCAATTTCCTTTGTAGAGATTACCTATGTCTAAGAAAACATAGGACTGGAAAGAGTCTTGTGTTGACTATATTATAGGACATAGTCAAGGTGGTTCTAGAAATGGTAATACTAGAACTCGCAAAGAGGAAATGTAGACATACTATGACCTTTACAATAGTATATATAATGAAAAGGATCTTAAGTATGTTACTAACCCCTTTAAACAGCAAGATGGTTTCCCTGCAATGGCTTAGGATTATAATATAATTAAGCCTAAAATAGACCTATTATTAGGTGAAGAAACTAAAAGACCATTTAATTTTAGAGTAGTACGTACAAGTGATATAGCTACTAGTGAAATGTAGGATAAAGCTAAACAAATGCTTATAGACTACATACAAGCTACTATCATGAGTAGACTAGGCCCTGAAGAACAGGACAGATACCAAGAAGCATTACAATCAGGTGAAGTAATGCCACCAGAATAGATACAAAAGTACATGAGTAAAGACTATAAAGATATAGCTGAGATAACAGCATATCATAGTCTAAACTATTTGAAGAACAAGTTGAATATTACTCATGAATTCTATAAAGGTTGGAAAGATGCTCTAGTTGGTGGTGAAGAGATATACTACGTAGGAATAGTAAATGGAGAGCCTCATTTAGAGAGAATAAATCCTATTTATTTTGACTATGATACTGATACATCTGATCTTGAATTCATACATGAAGCACAATGGTGTTGTTATGAGATGATTATGTCTGTTACTGAAGTATATGACAGACTATATGATAAGATGTCAGAAAAGCAATTGAATGACCTGCTGGACATGATGGATGATAGTTCTAAAGGTGGCATAACCCCCGAAGTAAGAAAAACATCTTTAGACTATCCTCACATCAAAACTCATAGTATTAATGGGTTTGCTGCTAATCCATTTGAAGAATCTAATAATGTGCACGTATGGCATTGTTGTTGGAAATCACTTAAGAAGATTGGCTTTGTAACAATAATTAATCCAGAAACAGGTATGCCTGAAGACTATCAAGTTGATGAAACTTATAAGGTAACGGGCAACGAAATCAATGTAGAATGGAGATGGATTATTGAAGTTTGGGAAGGATATAGAATAGGTGAGGATCTATATGTCGGTATAGAACCACTTGAGTATCAACATGTATCAGCAGATAATCCTAATTCACAAAGACTGCCATATACAGGAGTAATATACAATAATACTAACAGTAGACCACGTAGTCTTGTTAGTATGATGAAGCCATTACAATACATGTATATCGTACTTTGGTATCGTCTTGAATTAGCTATGGCTAGAGATAAAGGTAAAGTAGTTACTATGGATATTACTTAGATACCTAAGTCTATGAATATAGATGTAGCTAAATGGATGCATTACTTATCAGCACTTGGAGTTAACTTTGTTAATCCATATGAAGAAGGGTGGGATATACCAGGACGTGAGGGTGGTAAACCATCCCAATTCAATCAGATATCTGCTTTAGATCTTACTATGGCTAATACTATTGATCAATACATTAATTTAATGGACAAGATCGAAAGTATGTTATCTGAGATATCAGGAGTAAGTAAACAGCGTGAAGGTTCTATTGCATCTAATGAATTAGTAGGTAATGTAGAACGTTCCGTAGTACAATCTGCTCATATTACTGAACCTTGGTTCTGGACACACAATTAGGTAAAGAAAGAG
>UMKJ01008933.1_pt1 | contig 27695 bp, 27 predicted proteins | sample 1966301 | NCBI WGS metagenome assembly UMKJ01 (sample SAMEA4836173, study PRJEB28245) | human gut metagenome | biome: gut microbiome; material: fecal sample | place: Denmark | collected 2008
TCCCACGTCATGCAATTCCTTCTTGATGGTATAGACCTTGATGCCGTCTGCTTGCAAGCTGGTGGGATTGTAGCCGGTCTTAACCGTGATGGAATACGGGCTCGGCTCCCGATCGGTCAGGTCATGGAAAAACAATGCGCTCTCATGGGAGAATACGGCCTGCGCACAGCGAAGGTGCAGCAGGTATATGGCATCCGTCCATGCGTCAGGCGAAACATAAACGCCGTGCGCGGCCTGTTCCACGCCGCGCTGCTTAGCGTAGGCATAGAACGTGGACTTGGTAATGCCGTTTTCCAAAACCTGCGCGGTTTTGAGGATGCCGTTGTTTTGCTCGAAAAGCAGATCGAGCCGTTCATAGGCTGTCACGTGACCACTCCTTTCTTGCTAATATTATATCTGATATTAGCAAGAAAGTAAACAACGATTTTGAAAAAGCAAGCCGAGGCGTTCGCCCCGGCTTGTGCTTTAACTATGGATGAAGTTTTTTATGGCTGCGCTTGTGCCTTGCAGCTTGCCCAGCCCCCACGCGGCCAACATCGGAAACCCTAGTGGATTGCAAGTCATAAACACCTCATAAAAGACCGCCGTCACGCCTGCACCCTATACTTCACACGGTTTCCATACCGCGTTGAGGTCAGCAGACCCAACTGCTCAAACTTCAGCACAAAGCTGCGGATGGTGGCGTAGGCGGCATTGCCGAAGTCTTTTTCCAACTGTTTGGTGGAGAACTCAGCGTCCCCATACGCGGAGAGGACGAAGCTCCACAGCGCGTTTTCCTTCTCTGTGACCTGTCCCTCCGACAACGCGGCCCGAAACGCCTCAGTCGTCCGGTGGGCGGGGAGTGCTCCATTCAGCTTGTGATACACATTCTCAATGAAATACACCAAAAACGGAGTTACATCCAGTACGCCGCTGATGTGGGCATTCTCCTCGACCAGCGTGTAGGCATCGTAGTACCCCTTGCGGCTCTTATTGACGTACTCAGACAGCGGCACGAACAGGGCGGAGGAATACCCCTGCTGTACCAGATACCACAGGTGCATCAGCCGTGCCATTCTGCCGTTGCCATCAAAATAGGGGTGCAGATAGGCGATATAGAAGTGGATCAGAGCCGCTTTCAGCAGATCGTTGCTGTCGGACTCCTCGTGGATGAAGCGCACCAGCTCCCCCATACGCTCCGGCAGCTGCTGCCACGGAAGACCGGTATGCTCCACCTTGGAGCCGACCACATACACACTGTCGTGCCGGTAGAAGCTGCCGGGGCGCAGTCGGTCTTCCTCCGGCAAATAGGTGCCGATGGCGGTCTCGTACAACTGGTGGATGGATGCTTCGGTGATCCTGTTGATGGGATCGCTGATGAATTCCAGCCCCTTCTTCATGCCATAAATACGGTTCTCACTTTCATCTGCCGGAGCAAAGCCGGACAGGATCTTGCGGACACTGTCGCGGGAGAAATCCACCTGCTCAATGGTGAAGGTGGAGATGATCTCCTCCTCCATGGCCTTCGCGCCGTAAAGCTGTGTGCTGCTCTGCGGCGTCAGCAGGATTCGGGCGGCAGAGAGATGCACCTGCGCGACACTATTCAGATAGACAAGGGCCTGCCCGGAAAAGTCCTTCAGCGGCAGCGGATGATAGAAACCGTTTTTCAGCAGCGACACAAACTCTCCCATATCTGCCTGCGGATATTTATAGCCCAGCTTCTTCAAGTCCAGCACACTTTTTTCCGACAGCATTTTGGTAAACAACGCAGCATCCATATAGCACCTCCTGTTGATATTAAATAGTATCAGTTTATATCAGTATACAGAAGTGCTTCCGGAAATGCAAGAGAAAATGCCGTCATAGGCTTTGAAGAACCAAAGAGCGAAATCTTGCGGCCCAAAAGTGATGAAATCAGCATCGGTTTCAGAGGAGCCTTCTTGAAGTGAATGTATTCACAAGATGGTAAAGGTAGATTTGGTAAATGTCCGCAAAATAGATGATTACATTAGGAGCGTACTAATAGCTGTCGAGTTGGGCGAACTACCGAACTATTATATTTATCATTTTAACATTAAACAGTGCAATAGTTTATTAGGCGTTATTTCTAAAAACTTGAATAGCCTCGTCACTGTTAATTTTCCCTATCGCTACATCGGCAATGATACCACCAAACTTCGAAAACATGAGTGCTGGCAACACAATACTCTTCTCAATAGTGCCACGGGTCGGCATAGCGGTTGCACAGTCAACCGGCATTCTAAATCTCACTTCACTTTCCTCATTATTCATCTCAAAACAGCCAAAAATCATTCTGCAATTGATCTCGTTGAGGAGCCTTAATGTATCATACCTACACTCTGAACATACTTTAAATGGTGCGAAGGCATATGAGATATAGTAATCTTTGTCAACATGTAAAATGCTTTGGACACTTTTATCGCCCTTATCAAGAGTGATCTCCCACAAAAAGTTTTGTGTATCTTCGTCCCAGGTATATTTCCATTTTCGCTCACTGAGCCAATCGCAAATCTTTTTATAAGCGCCTTTATGATATGGCATCTTGATCCTCCTTTCGATTACTACTAAATGCAACATACGCATATTCGAAATTCCCAACATTACGATTCAATATCGTAGCATTAAGGTTTTCAAAATTTCCTTGATTCTGGTTAATAGGAATCCTTTCTTCGGAAAACTCCTCTTGAATTAGATTGGATAAGTATATCGTTGACATTGACTCTTTTTGACATTTTTCTCGCCAAATAAAAAAGAATACAATGCCGATTATTAATATCACCAAATAGATGAATGCTGAGTTATTGAGGCTTTTTGCCTTATACATGGCATTCATTTCGGGAATGTAGCCTAAAATTGCCCCCAAGCATGCGGTCCAAATCGCAAGTGTTATTTCTTTCCCTCTTGTTTCTTTGGTGCTTGTTCCGGCTGCTGCGTTGCGGATTTTGTGAATACTTCTAATACTCACCTCAGCATACGCTTCAGGAGGATGCCGTATTACGTTTTCATTGCGGGATTGATAAGTAGCTAATGAATTTTTTTCTAACACCAGCAGCAATCCTCCTCCCAAAAGATGACTATGCACCAAAATTCAATTATATTATAACACTTTCGCCATGTTTTGCAATTACTTTCTTCGGAGGTTTAACCCCCTCGGTGTAGACTTCTCTAGTAACGCCAGACTTTTCTTCAACAAATATCTACATAACACAAAACTCAAGGCATCAATGGCCATAGCGCTTACAAGTAGGAGGTGCGGTACTTGATGCCACAGATAGGCGTCTTATAGTTTTGATGATTCTCTGCACGTTCGCTAACTGTTGCAACGACAGGTATCTGCATATCATAAAATCGCTCCTTCAATAGAAAAACCGCTTGATTTCTCTTGGAGACCAAGCGGTTGCATATCGAATATTGTCTTTGCAACGAAATCATATCATCCACACGGGGACGATATATGTGCTGCTGTCGATTGCGCTTAATGTCTCCCGAAGGCAGACGATTGCGCCTGTCCCTCTCGGCACGGAGGCCTTGTCCAGCAGCTTGAAAGCACCCGTGATTTGTGTGGGCGGGTTGATACTTTTTTTGATTTCGATGGGATGCAGCTGACCGTCGCTCTCCATAATCAGATCGATCTCGTTGCTGTTCTTGTCCCGGTAATAATGCAGCAGACAGTCCTTGGCACTGTTGCTGTAGGTCTTCCTGATTTCTGCCACAACATAGTTTTCTAAGATAGCCCCGTTTATCGCGCCATTCATCAGAATTTCGGGACTTGAGTACCGAGTCAGATAGCAGACAAGGCCTGTATCAAAGAAATACAGCTTCGGCGTTTTGATCGTCCGTTTCAGCAGATTGTTGGAGTAGGGATGCAGGAAGAACACGATCCCCGATTTTTCAAGCTCCTTCATCCAACGTTTAGCGGTATCATCACTGACGCCCACATCCCCGGCGATGTCATGCAGGTTCAGCATCTGGCCGCTTCTGCAGGCGGCAGCACGAATGAAGTCCGCAAACATCACCTTATCCACGCCGGGAATATCGGTGGTCACATCGCGGTCAATATAGGTCTGAATATAGCTGCTATAAAAGACGTCGCGGTCTTTATACTTGCCGCTCCTGTGGCCAGGAAGTGCACCGTCCCAAATCCGTTGATAGATCTCATTCGGCACGGCGGGGAAAAGCAAATCCTTGCGCTTCTGCAATTCGTCAAGCTCCAACGAAAAGGGCGAAACATCCACCGCTCCGCAAAGCTCCGACTGTGACAGTGCGGACATATGAAGAATGGCGGTTCTTCCGGCCAGCGACTCCTGCGCAAGCTCCATCAGGCGATAGGACTGGGAACCGGTCAGCCAATAGGAGCCGGGGGCGGCGCCGTTATCCACGGCGATCTTGATACACGAAAACAGCTCCGGGGCATACTGAACCTCATCGATGAGAACCGGCGCCGGGTGCAGCTTCAAGAACATGGCAGGATCTGTTTTGGCAAGTCTGCGCTCCTCCAAATCGTCCAGCGAAACCTCGGCTCGCGCCGTCCCCTCCATCAGGTGCCGCAGCATGGTGGATTTCCCCACCTGACGCGGGCCGGTCAGCAGCACACAGGCGTACTCCTCGCTTACGGCTGTAAACTTCTTTTCCAGCTGTCTTTCAATATACATTGTTCCGCCTCCTTTGGGCTAAAATACGATGCACCTTTATTATAGCCTAAGAGAAAAAGGAAATCAACAGGTTTTAGGCCAAAATACGATGCGCTTACATTTTGGCCTAAACGAGCAACAATTATGCGTATCCGCAACAGGAAAGCCGCCCGATTTCAAATCGGGCGGCTTAGTTGCCTCGTAAGTGCTTTCCTCAGAGGGGCAGTCAGCATGCGACATTGGCACTTTGCGCACAACCCCTCAAATTTGACCTCTCCCGTGCCTGAATTGGTCCGAAACTCCCTGATTACAGGTCAAATTTTTGGGTGATGCGCACAGTAACAAAACCCGCAAACCCTTGCGGCGCAACGGCTTTAAGTCGTTTCCGGTCGCTCCACATCCCACTGGATGGGCTCCATGCCCATGGAGCGGATGGCGGAGATGACGTGGTCGTCATACTCCCCGTAGGGACAGCGGATCAGTGTGGGCGTCACACCGCTGGCGGCGGCGATGCGCTCGTTGCTGGCGGTGACGTCCGCGACGATCTGATCGGCGGAGAGACTGTTGAAATGGTCGTGGTGGTTGGAGTGGCTCATGACCTCGTGGCCTGCGTCATGCAGCGCCTTCACCGATTCCGGGTACTTCTCCGCCCAGTCGCCCACCACAAAGAAGGTGGTCTTGACGTGGAATCTCTCCAGAATGTCGATGAGCGTCTGGGTGTCCTCGTTGCCCCACGGTGATGCAAAAGTGCGGCAGTTCACGACTTGAAATACTCCCAAGATTCGTAAGTTTTTCAAGTTTAACCTTAAAAACTTTCTGGCGCGCTTTTTTTCGCTTTACCCAAAGCGGAGCACCATACACTCACCCCTCCAGCAGAGCGCGGCAGCCCTCCGGGAGCAGATAGTCGATCTCCATGCGGTTCCCCTCATAGACGCGAATTTCCCGGATGGCGGCGGCGACTGTGGGGCGATCCAGCTCCGCCAGCTGCCCCGACGCCAGCAGTTCCTTTACCCAAGGCAAGGACAGCGGGTCATCCTGTACCGAGCCGCGCAGCTTGTCCAGCTGGGCTTGCAGCGCCTGCTCCTGTGCGTCATAATCGGCGCGGTAGCGGAGGAACTCTTCCTTGGAGATAAGCGCGTCCTGATAGTCCTCGTAGGCACTCTGGCGGCGGCGCTGAATTCGCTGTAAGGCTGCCTCCAGCTTCTGCGGCGGGTCGCCGTTTGAGGCGGGGCGCTGCGCCGCGCCCTGCTGTGCCAACTGACGGATGTTTTCCACGGCGGCCAAGAGCCGGTTCAAATCATCCAGCACCACCTTCGCCACTGCATCGTGGGCGATATAGTGCTTGCTGCACACGGATGCGCCGTAGCGCTTATACGAGCCGCAAGTGTAGAATGTCTTACCGCCCCAGGTGGTCTTGACCATGGCTCGTCCACAGTCGCCGCACTTGAGAAAGCCCGCAAAGGGACTGACATTCTGCTGAAAATCCGGTGTGCGGGCGTTGGCATGCAACAGAGCTTGTACCCGCTGCCACTGGTCTTTCTCGATGATCGGCTGGTGTGTGTCGGATACCACTGTCCATTGAGAACGATCCTTCCGTCTTGCTTTACCGTGCATCTGCAAACGGTCGTCCCGTCCCTGTTCCATATTCCCAATGTACGTCTCGTTTTGCAAAATGCGGTGGATAGTGGCATACGTCCAGTAGGTGGTAGACTCCAGCCGGTGGTTGTTGCGGTATTTTTCACCGGTGAGCCGCTTGTACTCGCTGGGGCAGGGGATACCCTCCTCATTCAGCTGCTTGGCAATACGAATCTTACCCATTCCATTTTCAAACAGGGTAAAGATGCGCCGTACCACCTCCGCCGCAGGCGGATCGATGACCAGGCGGTTATGATTCTGCGGGTCCTTACAGTACCCGTAGCTGGCAAAGGCCCCGATAAACTCGCCCCGCTGCTGCTTGGCGTGGAGGGAACTTTTGACCTTCTGGGAAATGTCACGGGCATACTGGGTGTTAAACAGATTCTTCAGCGGCATCATCATGTCGTAGGCGCCGCGGACACTGTCGATGTTGTCTGTAATGGCAATAAACCGCACGCCGTGCTCCGGCAGCCAGCGTTCCAGATAGCGGCCTGTTTCGATGTAGTCACGCCCAAAGCGGGATAGATCCTTTACCAGCACACAGCGGATGCGCCCGCTCTCTATGTCCCGCAGCATACGCTGAAAGGCGGGGCGCTGGAAATTCGTGCCGGTATAGCCATCGTCGGCATAGCACGCCGCCATTACCAACTCAGGATGATTTTCAATATACGATTCCAGCAGCTTCCGCTGGTTGCCGATGGAGTCGCTTTCCATGCGGTCTCCGTCCTCCCGGGACAGGCGGCAGTACAGCGCAGTAGGCAGTGGCGGCTTCTCCATAAGCTCCCTCCTTTCCGTGGACTGCCCGCAGACTTTATGCCGCCTGTGTGTGGGCGCGGATCAATTCCAACAGCAGCGCCTCTGCTGTCTGCTGCCCAAGAAAATTGCGAGTGACGGTGATTGCCGGAGTGGGTGCTTGCTGAACGGTTGGCATAAACAGACCTCCTCTTTGAGAATAGTCCATCGTATGCGCGTTACGGAAGCCGTATGTTTGTCGGTCAGACATAAGAGCTGTCTCCTATTCAAAGTTGATAGGAAAACAAAACACCGTGCAGGATGTAAATATCCTACGCGGTGTAAATAACATCATGACAAATCAAACGGATTCACAGGCTATTGTAAAAGGAGGGCGACTGGGTATAGTACCCCGGGGTGGTGCGGGAAAGCTCCATGTGGTACTGCCTATCGGCTCCATCACCGGCGCGGACTCATACGAGCAGGTGCTGTCGCTGGATGACGTCGGCGAATAAGCACAGTCCTCCCGACACCTGAAACAAAAAACGCTCCTGCGAGGTGGATCCTCGCAGGAGCGCTTTTCCTATACCGGCAGCCTCAAACCCGAAGCTTTTCGTGGAGAGCCTGGCAGCGTAACATACCCCAGCGAGCCGGCTGCAACCGCACGAGCGCCGACAGACGCAGCCTTACAGCCGGAAGCACTTTTTCAGCACCGTATACTCGCCCAGCACCAGCAGCGTCAGGCTGCTGTCCAGCACGGTTTCCGGCGAGATATTCACATCAGTTTTGTCGTTCCTCTTCACGCCGAGGATGTTGACGCCGTACTTTCGGCGGATGTCCAGCTCACCGATGCTGTGCCCCTGCCAGCTGTCCGGGACGGCGACCTCGATAATGGCGTGCTTCTCGCCCAGCTCTATGTAGCTGAAGATGTGGTTGGCGGTGTACCGGATGGCCGCCCACTTCGCCAGCTGCTTTTCCGGGTATGTCACCGCGTCCGCGCCGTTGCGCAGCAGAAATTTTGCCTGCACATCCCGTTCGGCGCGGGACACCACATATTTCGCCCCCAGCTCCTTGAGCAGGGACGTCGTTTCCAGCGAGTTCTGGAAGTCTCCGCTGATGGTAACGTAGCAGACGTCGTAGTTTCCAACGCCCAGCGAGCGCAGAAAATCCACGCGGGTGCTGTCACCGATCTGCGCGTTGGTGACAAAGGGCATACACTCGTTGACGCGCTCCTCGTCTCTGTCCACCGCCATGACCTGATGCCCCAGCTCGCTCAGCTGCATGGCAAGGTGCCGCCCGAAGCGGCCAAGTCCGATCAATAATACGTTTTTCATCGTGCGCTCCTTTCAGCCTACGGTGATCATTTCCTTCGGGTACCGGGCATAGGTCAGATCATGCCCGGAGAATGCGGCGTAGATCAGGGTCAGTCCCCCGACACGCCCGAAGAACATCAGCAGAATGAGAATGCCCTGCGACAGCGTACCCAGCTGCGGCGTCAGCCCCAGTGTCAGCCCTACCGTTCCGGCAGCGGATGCCGTTTCATAGAGACAGGCACCCAGCGGCAGTCCCTCCGCCGCGCTGATGACCGCCGCGCCCGCGAAGGTCAGTCCCAGATACAGCAGCAGGATGGCGGCGGCGTTCCGCACAGCGGAGGGCTCCAGCCGACGCTTGAAAAGCTGCGGATCCTCCCGCCTGCGGAAAGCGGCGACCGCGTTGGAGGCCAGCACGGCCAGTGTCGTTACCTTCATGCCGCCCGCCGTGGAGCCGGGTGCGCCGCCGGTCAGCATCAGCAAAATCGTGACCGCCTGTGAGGTATCGCTCATTTTCGTCAGGTCTGCGGTGTTGTAGCCCGCTGTTCGCGGTGTGACCGCCTGAAAGAGCGATGCCAGGACGCGCTGTCCCGCGGGAAGCTCTGCAAAGTCTGTCAGGAAGAAGAGCAATGCCGGAAGCACGATCAGGATGACGGTTGCGCTCAGAATGACCTTGCTCTGCATCCGGTACCGCCGCAGGTGCAGCCGGTGGGTGCAGACATCGTCCCATGTCAGAAAACCGATACCGCCCACGACGATCAGCAGCATGATGACGATATTGATCAGCGGGTCGGCCATGTACGCCGTCAGGGAAGGGTAGAGGGCATCCGCCCGCCCCAGAATATCGAACCCCGCGTTACAGAAGGCGGAAACGGAGTGGAATACTGCCAACCACACGCCCCGCAGTCCGTAGTCCCGGCAGAATGCCGGCAGCAGCGCAAGAGCCCCGACCAGCTCCACAAGGAATGTTCCCTTCAGGACAAAACGTGTCAGGCGCACGATGCCGCCCACTGCCGGAGCAGAGATGGCGTCCTGCATGGCACTGCGCTCCTTCAGCGAGATATTCCTGCCGGAGAGCATCAAGAACGTTACCGCCGCCGTGATGACACCTAAGCCGCCGATCTGGATCAGCAGCAGGATGACGGTCTGTCCGAACGCTGACCAGTAGCTGCCGGTGTCCTGCACCACCAGTCCCGTTACGCAGACGGCGGAGGTGGAGGTAAACAATGCCTCGTGAAACGGCGTCCATGTGCGGCTTGCGGTGGCGATGGGCAGCATCAGCACCAGCGCGCCCAGCAGGATCACGCCGGCAAAGCCGAGGATCATGATCTGAAAGGACGTCAGATGGTGTTTCAGATGGAAACCGGTTTCTGTCACGGGACTCACCTCCTAAAATCGACTGCGTTCCCAATTGCGCGTACAGTATAGCACGGTTTTCGCGCTTCGGCTATGTAGATTTTGTTAAATTTTCGACTCAAAACGACGGAGAGCGACTGTGAGTCTTTCTTTAATTTTTACAAAAATTGTTGCATTTTCTCTGCAATTACAGTATGATATGCCCCACGCTAATATTTTGAGGAATTTCGCAGACTCTTCTCCAAGGGGAGGCCTGCGGCAGGAGACATATATGCTGAAGACAAAACCCAATGAGATCGAGATATTGAATCACCCTCAGGAGCCTTGCGAGGCGCCTGAAACGACGAAGGGCCTCCGCCGCGGCCTGTGGCAGGCGTGGCTCCGCAGCCTGCTGCTGTTCTGCTGTGCCAGCGTCTATGTGGAGCTGTGTCTGCACCTGTGCGTCTATCGATCACTGGACAGGCGGACGGTCTATCTGGTGCTGTTCGGACTGCTGGGCGGAACGGTCTGCACACTGCTGACCACGCACCTTCCCAAGATCGCCCGGCAGATCGTGGGCGCGCTTCTGGTCGCCGTGCAGGTGCTGTTTGCCGAGGTGCAGCTGGTCTACCACGCCATCTTCGGCAGCTTCATGCCCATCAGTCAGGTGAGCATGGGCGGAAATGTCATCACCAATTTCGACTCGCAGATCCTGTACAGCATCGGCAAGAACATCGTTCCCGTCCTTCTGCTGCTGGTGCCGCTGATCGTGATGATCCTCTGCCTCACTCTGCGGAGGATAAAAGTACTGAAGGTACGGCTTGGCTGGAAGCAGGCGCTGGCCACGCTGGGTATCCTGCTGACGCTGCTGCTGGCTACGATGGGCATTATGTACGCCGGGCGGGGCAAATCATTCTCCGTCTACAAAACCTTCACCAATGTGAACACCTCCACCGACAGCAGCTATAAGAGCGTGGGTATGCTGGCGACCACGGTGCAGGAGCTTCGCTATATGGCCTTCGGCAGCAGCGGCAGCGTCATCATCACGCCGTCCCCGCTGGGTACAGACACCAGACGGCTCTACAGCAGCAATTCCTATAATGTGATCGAGCGCATCGACTTCACGAAGCTGGCGGAGTCCACGGATGATGCCATGCGCAAAACCACGGACGAATACTTGGCGCAGGTGACACCCACCCGGAAGAACAACTACACCGGGCTGTTGGAGGGGTACAACCTGATCACCATCTGCGCTGAGAGCTTCTGTCCCTGGTTCATCAGTGAGGAGCTGACACCCACCCTGTACAAGCTGTCCCACACGGGCATTATCTTCGATAATTACTACGGCACGTTCCAATCCGTCACCACCAATGGTGAGTACACCATGTGTATGGGGCTTTACCCGGATATGTCCCGCACTAAGACGGATTCCAGCTTCAACGTGGCGGGCACCAACTACCTGCCCTTCTGCCTGGGCAATGCCCTGAGAGAAAAAGGATATCAAGCCTGGGGCTATCACGACTATATCGGTGATTTCTACAACCGGAACATCACCCACGCCAACATGGGCTATACCTTCAAGGCGGCGGACTCCGGGCTGGATATAAAGATCGACTGGCCCTCCTCCGATCTGGAGATGATGGAGGCCTCGGTGGACGACTATCTCAGCAGCAAGGAGCCCTTCCACGCCTATTACATGACCTTCAGCGGCCACTATCAGTACAACTGGGACAACGCTATGAGCGCTAAAAACCGGGACGCGGTGAAGGATCTGCCCTACTCCGAGCCGGTGAAGGCGTATATTGCCTGCAATCTGGAGCTGGAGAACGCGCTGACCTACCTGATGGATCGGCTGGAGCAGGCGGGCGTGGCCGATAAGACCTGCATCGTACTGACCAATGACCACTATCCCTACGGCCTGACGGAGGATGAGTACAACGAGCTGGCGGGGCAGGAGATGGATCTCACCTTCGAGAAGTATCGCAACAGCTTTATCTGCTACGTTCCCGGTCTCTCCGAGAACATCGTGGTGGATGAGTACTGCTCCACGGCGGACATCCTGCCCACGCTGCTGAACCTGTTCGGCGTGGACTACGACTCCCGGCTGCTGGCGGGCACCGACGCGCTGTCCAACGGCGTACACATAGCGGTGCTGTCGGACAAGTCCTTCCTGACGAAGACCTTCCGCTATGACGCCGGCACGGAGACGGTGATCCCCGCTGACGAGAGCATCACCATCTCTGACGAGCAGCTGGAGGCCTACCGGCTGTATGTGGACAATAAGTTCCAGATGTCCAGCAACATCGTCAACAGTGACTACTACGCCCACGTTTTCGGCAAGGCGTCCAGCGGCGGCAAGCTGGAGGATACGGTGGTGTTTATGGACATCACGGGCATTTTCAACCAAGCCAGCGTCCTCTATATGTACCGCAACGGATATATAGACCCGGAAGCGCCGGACACCTTTGGCGGAAAGGCCACGGCAAAGGTGGGTGAATTCGTGGATGTGCTGTACCGCATCTCCCAGCGGCCGGAGACGGACAACACCGCCCTGCCGCCTGATTATGAAACCGAGGAATTCAACGGCTCCGCCTGCCCCTACTACGACGCCGTGTGCTGGGCGTATCAAACGGGGCTGCTTCGCCAGGAGGACCTGCACACCGGCTACGATGATGACATGGATTATCAGACGGCCTGTCTGCTGATCTATCGCTACGCCGCCATGTCCGGCATTGACACCCGTGTGGATCAGGAGCTGCTGCGGCAGACCATGCGGGAAAATCCCCGGCTCAGCGGCGAGGCCGTCAAGGCCATGCTGTGGTGTGACGATCGGGACATCACCACCCGCGACAGCGAGATGGGTGAGCTGCTGGCAGCCTATGACACCCACATCAGCCGGTACCAGATGACCTCGTTCCTGTTCTATCTGTGTACCTATGAGTTGAACTCTCGAAGCGAAGCGTAATGCAGCGTTTTGCTTTCATAGACAATGCAAAACGTTTTTTTGCCCGCGCGTGATGTTGGCACCCTTGCTTTTTAACAGGACATAGAATATGCTGAAAACAAAAAGACGAGGTATGTATATGAACTTGTTGATGACACTGGATCGGAACTACGTTCCGCAGCTGAATGTGATGCTGTTCTCCGCGCTGCACAGCGACAGCGCCGCGTATTTTGACGTGTACCTGCTGCACGACGAGGGACTGTCAGAGGAGGATGTGGCGGGAACGCGAGTGCTGCTGGGACAGCGGGGGACGCTGCACCTGATACGAGTGGACGAGGACGGTCTGGCGGACGCGCCCACCTCCGACCGCTACCCGAAAGCCATTTACTACCGTATTTTTGCGGCCAAATATCTGCCGGACACGCTTGATCGGGTGCTGTATCTTGACCCGGACATCGTGGTGCGCCAGAGTCTGCGGGAACTGTATGAGATGCCGATGGGCACGGCGTTCTTCGCCGCAGCCACCCACATCCGCGGCTTTCTGCACCGTTTCAATGAGCTGCGTCTGGACATGGACGAGGACAGTCCCTATATCAATTCCGGCGTCATGCTGATGAATTTGCAGGCACTGCGGGCGAAGCAGGATACGCAGGCGGTGTTTGACTACATGGAGGCGCACAAGGGGCGGCTCATGCTGCCGGATCAGGACATCATCAGCGCCCTGTACGGACAACGTATCCTGCCGCTGGATCCCATCCGCTACAATATGACGGAAAAGCTGTTTTCCCTCCACCGGCACAACGGGGACGGCATGACGCTGGAGGACGTGCGGCAGCAGTCCGCGGTCATCCACTACTGTGGGCGGAACAAGCCGTGGAAACCGGGGTATTTGGGCGAGCTGGACGTGTTCTATAATGAAGCAGTCTCTCAAATGTCAGAGAACGGTCATCATTGAATTATTTTTGTATCATATATGGCAATAAAGTGCGGCAGTTCAGAAGCTGAACTGCCGTATTTTCCCATCACCCCACGCGGCGTCGAAGCTGATGGCACAGACCCGCTGGCTCCGCTCCACGGAATAGATGGGGAGCTGCCGCGTGGAGGCGGCGGTGCTGACGGAGGCCGGATAGCTCACCACATAGAAGATCGCCGCCGCCAGCACCAGCGCCGCGCCTCCCACCATGTACCAACGCCGCAGCAGGAATACCTTTACTTTTTTCATATCGCATCCGCGCCCCTTTCGGTTTTTTAGTGCCATTGTATGCCGCCGAATGCCCATCCAGCACCGGCATTTTTGTTGCCAAGCGGTGGGAATGGCGGTATAATCGTGGTACGCGGCACGCGGCGAAAGGAGTACGGCTTATGCACAACGAGACAGCTGAGCGCAAGTGGGCGTTCCGTCCTCTGATGGAGGGCGACATCGAGGCCTATCTGGACATCTACCTGAACGCCTATCCGGCATACAAGGCGCTGGACGCCGAGTGCCGGCAGCACTACCGGGAGAAGCACCTTCTGGAGCTGCGGGAGGACAGGCAGACCCGCACGGTGGGGCTTTTCGAGGGCGATACGCTCATCGGCACCATGAAGCTCATCCTGTTCTCCATGAATTTCTTCGGACAGATGCAGCCCGCCTGCGGCCTGATGGCACTGGAGGTGCATCCGCTCCACAAGAAAAAAGGCGCGGCGCTGGCCATGGTGCGGTATTTCGAGGACTATGCCCGGGAAAACGGTGCGCTGCTGACGCTGCTGCTGCCGTTCCGCATCGACTTCTACCGCCGGATGGGCTACGGCTTTGCCGGGAAGCTGTACGAATATCACCTGCCGACGGCGGCGCTGCCGAGTCCGGATGAGGAGGCGCGGCGGCATCTGCGGCTTTTGCAGCCGGAGGATTTCGACGCCGTACTGGAATGCCAGCGACGCTTCGCGGCGAAAAACCACGGCATGGTGGAGAAGTTCGACGAGGAGGTGCGGGCCGCCAGAGACGATATGCAGGTGCGGCGCATGGGCTGGTACGATGGCGGCGGCACGCTGCGGGGCTACGCGGCGTACCGCTTTGAGAGTGCCAGCGACGTCAACTACACCCAGAACCGTCTTAGCGTGGAGGAGCTGGTCTATGAGAGCGGCGGCGTACTGCGGGCGCTGCTGGGCGGCCTGCGGATGCAGGAGGATCTGGCGCAGACCGTGTGCCTGCGCACCGGCGAGGAGGATTTCCATCACCTGCTGGACGACCCGCAGGACGTGTCAAAGAACTACATCGACTACGGCTTTTTGCAGACCAACGTGTCCGCCGTAGGCACGATGTTCAAGCTGGTGGACGGCCAGCGTTTTGTGGAAAAAACCGCCTACCGTCCGTTCCCGGCGGGGACGCTGACGGCGGCGTTCCGCTACCGGGACGAGCTGGCGGGCGAGCAGCGCTGCCTGCGCCTCGCCTTCGCGGCGGGACGGTGGACTGTGGCTGCGCCGGACGCGGCGGCGGATGTGACCGTCGACTGCCGGCAAGGGGATCTGGCGTCACTGCTGATGGGCTCCTGCGATCTGGAGGGGCTGCTGCGGCTGGGCGCCGCCACCGCCGATGACGGGGAGAAGGCCATGGAGCTGGCGCGGCTGCTGCGCTGGGGGCAGAAGCCGTGGCTCAACGCCGACTATTGAGCAGAGTATAGGCGCCCCGCCGCACCTCTTGAAGTGACCCTGATAAGCGGGGAGTTACGTGCGGCGATCCGGGACACGAGCCGATTCGAGATGGTATAACTGGTCGGCTCACTGCTGTACACCTCCGCGGCAATTCTCTTGCTATAAAAAGCACCCCATTTCTCCGTGCAAGTATGGCGTCATACTTGCCTGACAAATGGGGTGCATTTCACACACGGGGCGTGAAGCTTTTTTATTTGTTCTTTTCGTACAGCACAGCCAGCCCGTACAGCAGCAGGTCCTCGTTGAGCAGGATCTCATGCTGGCAGATGGGGACGATGCAGCGCGCCAGTCCGCCGGTAGCCACCACGGCGGCCTTCTGCCCCAGCTCGGTTTCCATGCGGTCGATCATGCCGTCCAGCAGCAGGGCGGTACCCAGAATGCTGCCGCTCTTCATGCAGTCCACCGTGTTGGTGCCGATGGCCTTGGGGGGCGCGTCCAGCGAAATGCTGGGCAGCAGCGACGTGTTGGACGCCAGCGCGGACAGCGAAAGCTGTACGCCGGGGATGATGGCGCCGCCGCGGAACGCGCCGTCAGCGTCCACCACCGTCACGGTGGTGGCGGTACCCATGTCGATGATGATCAGGGGCGGCTGGTAGATATCCAGCGCGCCGACGGCCGCCACCAGCAGGTCGCTGCCCAGTGTGGCGGGATCGTCGATCTGTACTGTCAGGTCGGAGCGGATGGTGTTGTCCGCCACGAGGGGGACAACGCCGGTCAGCATCTTTACCGCCGCGGACAGGGAGCGGGTCACCTGCGGCACGACCGAGGAGATGATGGAACCGTCAATGGCGTCCGGCGCGATGTGGGCGAACTCCAGCAGACGGCTCATGGTCACGGCATACTCCGCACCGGTGGTCACACGATTCGTGGCCATGCGGCAGAGATACCGAATAGTCCGGCCCTCCATGCAGCCCATAACGATATGGGTGTTTCCAATGTCCAGTGCAAGGAGCATGGTCGTTACCTCACTTTCCGTTCTGCACGGCGGTCTTGCGGGCAGCCAGCTTGCCGCGGCTGAACACCACGGCCTTGGCAATCACGGCGCCGGTGAAGAAGCACACGATGGCCTCCACAAGGCCGTTGATGCCCACAAAGGCGATGATGAACAGGAACGGGTTGGCGCTGCCCAGCGCCTCCACAAAGCCCTGAATGAAGTCGGTACGGTAGAAGCCCAGACACAGGGTGGACATAAACAGCGCGGTGTTGCTCAGCGCGCCGCACAGACCGGCAGCGCCGAAGGACCACAGATTGCTCTTGTCCAGCTTGCTCAGACCCTTGAACACCAGACCGCAGATCCAGCCGGCCAGAATACGGGTGGGGACGCAGACAAGGAAGGTGAGGAAGGGGTTGATGCCCATCAGCACCACACCGAAGCTGCTCTTGCCGAAGCACTCCCAGAAGCTGATCAGGCCGAACACACCGCCCAGCAGCGCACCGGCGGCGGGACCCATAACGATGGCGCCCACGATGACGGGCACCAGCATGATGGTGATCTCCAGACCGGCGGTCTTGATCATGCCGAGACCCGTCAGCTCCAGAAGGAGCAGGATGGCGATGAGCACAGACAGCTGCACCATGTCCTGCACGGAAATTTTCGTGCGTTTCGTTTCGTTATTCATATGTTACCTCCTGCTGCCGCCTCCGTCCAGCAGAGTGCGGCGCGCTTATATGATACTATATTTTTCTCCATTTGCAAGAGAAAATTTGCAACAATTTACGGGATCAGAGACATGGCGGGATTTGGCGGGATCGTCAAAATATTGTCAAAGCGAGGGGGATAGACGGCGGGGAAAACGCAAGGAGAGACGGCGGAGCCGTCTCTCGTTTGCAGTCATCTTTTACAATAGGTGTTCGGGGCTGACGATAATGGGCAGTCAGGTACTCTCAGAAGGAGCCCTTGATCTCCATGATAGCCACCACGACGCACAGCAGGCCGAAGGCCACGATCAGCGTACCGGCCAGCTTCTTTTTCTGCTTGAGCTGGAACATCATCACGCCCACCAGCGCCATACTCAGCGCCAGAAGGATCATGCTCAGACCCGGTATGTACAGGACATTGAGCTTTCGCAGCACCCACAGCAGCATGGACAGCACCAGCAGCACGATGGCGATATTCTTCTTCGTATTCATGGACATATCTCTCTACCTCCCCCGGCGGGTGGGCCGCCTGTTGTCAGTGTACCGTATCCGGTGCGGAAATACAAGGCCTTTCCATTACGACTCCCGGAGAATTTTGCCCTTCAGGATGGCGGCCACCGTTTTGGCGTCGGTCAGCGTGCCGTCCATGCACTGGCGCACCGCCTCGTCCAGCGGGACGCGCAGCGGCTCCAGAAACTCGTCCTCATCCGGGTGGGTAGCCCCGAAGTGGAGATCCTGCGCCATGTAAAGGTACAGCGTCTCACCGTAGCAGCCCGGCGAGGGGATGAGCGTTCCCAGCTCCGTCCAAGTGTCGGCGGTGGCGCCCACCTCCTCCTGCAGCTCCCGCTGGGCGGTGATGAACGGCGGCTCTCCCGGCTCGCGCTTGCCAGCGGGGATCTCCGTCAGGACACGCTCGAAGGGATAGCGGTACTGGCGCACCAGCAGTACACGGTCCTCGCTGTCGATGGCGAGGATCGCCACGCCGCCGGGGTGCTCCACCACCTCGCGGGTACACTCCTTGCCGTTGGGGAGACGCACGGTGTCGAATCGCACGCGGATGATGCGGCCCTTGAATACCTCGCGGCTGTCGATGGTTTTTTCAGTCAGCTCCATGCTGAACGCTCCTTCCGTCGTTTTTTCGCAGTATAGCACACCCGGCGGCAAAATACCAGCAAAATACCTGCTGACGCCCCTCTTGCGTCCCGGCGTAAAATGTGGTATAATCCCTCCCAAATCCGGAAAGGAGGTCCACCATGGAAAAGTCCAGCATCAAGCTCGCTGCACAGAACCGTAAGGCCCATCATGACTATTTCGTGGAGGACCGCTACGAGGCAGGTATCGAGCTGTTTGGCACAGAGGTCAAATCCGTCCGCAACGGCGCGCTGAACCTGAAGGACTCCTTCTGCGTGGCCAAGGACGGGGAGATCTACGCATACAGCCTGCACATTTCGCCCTACGAGCAGGGCAACATCTTCAACCGCGACCCGGATCGTCCCAAGCGTCTTTTGATGCACAAGCGGGAGATCCGGAAGCTCCACGACCTGCAAAAGCAGGACGGCTACGCCCTGATCCCGCTGTCCGTCTACTTCAAGAACTCCCGCGTGAAGGTGGAGGTGGGTCTGTGCAAGGGCAAAAAGACCTACGACAAGCGGGACGCCGTGGCGAAGCGGGACGCCAAGCGGGAGATGGAACGCGCCATGCGGGAGAAAAACCGCGGCTGACACAACGACAGAAAAGAGGAAACGGTTATGGCAAATAATCCTATCGTCACCATCGAGATGCAGGACGGCGGCATCATCACCTGCGAGCTGTATCCCGACATCGCGCCTCAGAGCGTGTACAACTTTATTTCGCTGGCAAACGCCGGGTTCTATGACGGCCTGATCTTCCACCGCGTCATCCCCGGCTTTATGATCCAGGGCGGCTGCCCCGACGGAAACGGCATGGGCGGCCCCGGCTACTGCATCAAGGGCGAGTTCGATGCCAACGGCGTCAGCAACGACCTGCGCCATACCAGAGGCGTGCTGAGCATGGCCCGTGCGCAGGCCATGGACTCCGCCGGCAGCCAGTTCTTCATCATGCACAAGGACGCGCCCCATCTGGATGGGCAGTACGCCGCCTTCGGCTGCGTGATGGACGGCATGGATGTGGTGGATCGCATCGTCAACCAGCCCCGGAACATGATGACCAACAAGCCTAAGAAGGATCAGGTCATGGTCAAGGTCACGGTGGATACCCACGGCGAGACGTACCCGGAGCCGGAGAAGCTGGCCGATCCGTTCCGGAGATAAAACACATTTCACAGCATGTACACCGGCGGGGAGTTTCCCCTCCCCGCCGTCCCATACGGGGCTGTACCGGTTTCGACGGGGGTGTGGAGGCTGGATAAGCGGGCGGCGGCGCCTGACCGCCATAAAACGGGCAATTTAAAATTAACTGACAACACTAACACTGTTGCCGTCGCTGCTTAAGCAGTGACCGTCTGAACCGGAGAGGCCACCGGCCGGGGAAGGCGTCGTTTAGGTGGCGTCCGTGAGGCGGGTAAGAGTTGCCCCGCCCACGCATCATGACTCTACTGAACCGCAAAGTCTGTCCGGTGTCTTTGCGGGGAGGGAATGTTGAAACCTGACTGCGCCCGGAGAAAGTCCTGTTAGAGCGCTTTCGGACAGGGGTTCGACTCCCCTCAGCTCCACCAAACAGGTATTGGACGAACACCTATTTCTTCAGCGGTGGTTTCGCCGTGAAGTGTTCGCTCTGATCCACAACAAGAAAAGTGCCGTCTTGGGAGTGATCCCGAGACGGTGCTTTTTGCTATCCGCACATTCGATTTCCGCTAATTCTTCTGCTACAATGGTTGCAGAAAGGAACAGGAGGTTATACGAATGGAAAGATTTGTCACGGATGAACGCACGAGACTGAAATATGAATTGGTTGGAGACTATTACTTGGTTGCCGGGGATGATGAGCCGGAGGAATATCAGCCAATCAGGGTATGGGGGCAGCGGCATCTCCGCTATCTCAAGGAGCATCGCCGTGTGCGATATGCCAACCTGCTGACCAGCGGTGAATTGAACGCCTATCTTGCGGACATTGACCGACAGGCGGAGGAGCTTTTTCTTCGGCTGGTAAAGCAAATGGCAGATGTAGAGGGCATTACGGAAGCGCTGAAAGCCAACGACCAAATGGAATGGGTCCGGCGGATGAATTCCTGCCGAGATCGTGCAACCGAAATTGTCTATCACCAAGTAATCTATACATAGTCAAAACCTCCGGCTTAGCTGGAGGTTTTGATTTTTTCAATTACAGGAACAAGGGCCGTAAGGCTTTCTCCTTTCAGCTTTCTTCACGCTGAGAATGAAGGCCGGGCTTGAAATCAAAATCCAACACGATGCTTTACTGCACCCGGAACGGCAATTTCAGCCTCAGCAAACATATCCTCAGTAACAGCAACAACCTCCTCAGTGTCCTGAATCAGTGCAATATTCAATGCATTTTCAAGAACGGCTTCAATCATCTGCTGGTGCTTACGCAGAGAAGTTACATCGTGGCTGACAAGATTATCGATGTGCTTATCCTCGGCCAAACCTTTGACCAGTATTGGTTGCAACTGAGGGCATTGTATGTTACGCTGCTACCGGCACCGGCGGCAGAGAGCGACGGGCATTTGATGCGAAGGGAGCGTTGATCCGCCGAAGAGTTTTGGGTACCTGCGACAGCAGGAGCGACCCTCTCTCAATAGAGAGGAAGCTCGGAGAGGGAAATCGCGACATATCCCACCAAGGAATTGATATCAAACACAGGAACGTTCAGCTCCTGCCGGATACGTGCGGCATAAGGCGGCAGATCGGTGCATTCCAGCACGATGGCGCCCAAATCCGGATGCTCCTTGGCTGCTCGCCGGGCTACGCCAAGAATTTCTTCGCTGACGGCGTCCATATCAAAGGGCGTATCCGGCTGATCAAAGATCTTGCGCCACTGAGGCGCGTCCTCAAGTCCCATCACAAACACATTCATATCGTCCGTGATGTTGCAGGCCTCCATGTGCGCACGGGTCAAGGAGGCGCGGTTGGCAGTGATGACACCAACGGAATGGTTCCTGCCCACCATTGCCTGTGCGAACGGCACCTGCAGCAGTGCTGAGGTGAAAACAGGTATGCCGGCATTGTCGGCCAATTCCTTCTGGAAAATAGCGTTGAAGCCACAGCTGGTGGTAACGGCCTGAACCCCTTCCTCCTTGAGCTGTCGGCAAATAGCAATCATGCTTTGCAGCAGTTCCCGACTGGGATGGGTGATGACGGTTTCCACACAGGCGCCTTTCACCTCCACCAAACGGACCGGAAAAGGATACGACGCGGGGTTGGTGCTGTTGCCTGCCATGGTTTCCAACTGCATGAGCCCCTGAGGAACGAACCCGCTTTCCCAACGAAGAATAGCGATTTTCGGTGATTGATTCATAGTTTCAGCCTCCGGAAATAAAATTGGATCACTTAGATCCACAGAGTACGCTTGGGCGTACTATTTATATTAGTCACAGCGGCATGAAAAGTCAACCGCAAAAGCCAATATTGTATACAATCACGAAAATGACAGCGCTTCGTTGTTCATGCCTACGAAAAATGGGCAAAGCGCACAAAAGAGGTTGACTTCGTGCTCGATATTGCATACAATTTAGTGGACAGAGATGTCATGTATTATTTTAGGAGGTGTATTTGTGTGAAAATCGGTGTTCTGAAGGAGATCAAAGAAAACGAATACCGGGTATCCGCTGTGCCGGCTACCGTGCAGGAGATCACACGCCATGGCCACACGGTCTATGTGGAGGCGGGAGCAGGAGCTGGCAGCGGTTTTTCCGATGCAGAGTATGAGGCCGCCGGAGCGATCATCGCAGACGCGGACACAGTGTGGAGAGAGTCCGATATCTATTATAAGGTGAAGGAGCTGTTTCCTCAGGAATTCAAGTGGATGAAGAAGGACAAGATCCTTTTTACTTACATCCACTCCAACGCACATCCTGCCGAAACGGACTGTCTGCTGGACAGCCATGTGTCCGCAGTGGCTTATGAGGATGTCCCCGACAAGAACGGACGCTTCCCCCTGCTGCGGCCCATGAGCGAGCTGGCAGGCAAGGGCGGCTTCCTGGCAGCGCTGCATTATATGCAGGCCGTCAACGGCGGCCCCGGCAAGCTGCTGGCTAACGTAGCCGGCGTGGAGCGCCCCGTGATTACCTGCTTGGGCTGCGGCAACATCGGCACCGGCGTTGCGGAGCTTGCCTGCGGCATGGGCAACGAGGTCCGTATTCTGGATGTAAACATGGATGTGATGCTGGAGGCGAAGAAATATTTGCCCGATGTAAGCTTCATGATCTCCAACCGCGCCAATCTGGAAAAGTGCCTGAAGGAATCCGATGTCATCATCAACGGGATCCAGTGGGCAAAGGATCGAAAAGACCACATTATTTATCGGGAGGATCTGAAGCTCATGAAGCGGGGCTCCATGATCGTGGACGTGGCCTGCGATGATAACGGCGCTGTGGAGACCTGCCGCAGCACCACCCATGACGATCCTGTATTCTATGAGGAGGGTATCCTGCACTATTGCGTAGACAATATTCCCTCCGCGTTCTCTCAAACCGCGTCTGTGACGTTGGCAAACGCGACCTTGCCCTATCTTCTGCAGATCGCCGATAAGGGCTTCAAGAAAGCCATTGAGGAGAATCCCTATCTCCGTAAGGGCATGACCTGCTATGACGGCAAGCTGACGCTCCTTGAAACCGCGCTGAAGCAGGAGCGTGCATGGACGGATCCGGAAGAGCTTATCAAGGTCTGGTAAGCTGAAAAGGTCTGTTCTTTGACGCGACCCCTTCCGGCGTTCTCAGCAGAATGTCCCCCCTCAGGAAAAAGGGACGGCCTGCAAAACCGCAGCGATACTACACAAACAACAAACAAGATATGCTTAGAGGAGGAAAACTATGGGTCAATCCTGGATCATTCTACTTCCCACGATTCTAACGATTATCGTTTGCCTCGCGACAAAGAAGATTTTTGTCGGTATGTTCGTCGGTATTTTCAGCGGCTGCATCATTCTGGCCGGAGGCAACCCTCTGGCCGGTCTCGGGATGTCGTTTGACAAGCTGATCGCCGTTGTGTCCAGCGCATGGAACGTGAAGCTCATCCTGTTTGCCACGCTGATCGGCGGCATGATCAAGCTTATGCAGGTTTCCGGCGCTGTAAACGGCCTGATTCAGTGGCTGCAGAAGAAAGCCAAAATCACCACGCCCGCCAAGGCGCAGTTTTTGACCTGGCTCATCGGTGTGGTTCTGTTCTTTGACCAGTACACCTCTGAGGCCGTTACCGCCACCATCGGTAAGACGCTGGCCAACAACTATGGCTACTCTCGCGAAAAGGTCGCCTATCTGGTGGACTCTACCGCCTCCCCCATGTGCGCGCTGCTGCCTCTGAACTCCTGGGGTGCCTATATTATCGGCCTGCTGGCTACGCTGGGCATTTCGGACACCATGGGCGTCATGATCAAAGCGCTTCCCTTTAACTTCTACTGCATCATCGCGCTGGTGGTCTGTCTGGTCGTCATTTTCAAGAACTGGAACATCGGTAGTATGAAGGAGGCCGAGAACGCCATCGTCGTTACGGCCGATGAAACGGAGCAGGCGCATGATACAAAGACCGCGACTCCCTGGCTCGTTGTTCTCCCTATTTTGGTGATTATTGCCTGCGTCATCGGTGGTCAGCTCATCACCGGAAAGGGCGTTTTCGCCGATGGAGACACATCCACCTCGGTGTTTTACGCGATGCTCATCGGCAACGTGGTGACCATTATCATGTGCATGATCTTCGCCGGCATGAAGTACGGCGAGGCCGTCAAGGCCTGCGGGCAGGGTATCCTGGAAATGATCCCCGTGGCTATGCTGCTGGTCTTTGCCTTCTGCCTGAGCGGCATCTGCGGTGAGCTGAATATCGGCGCTTTCATTTCCGGCATCACGGCGGCACACATCCCCAACGCCATCGTTCCCACACTAGTATTTGTCACCGGCGCTCTGATGGCCTTTGCAACCGGATCCTCTTGGGGTACCTTTGCCATTATAATCCCCATCGTTGTCCCCATGGCTACCGCCAGTGTGATCCCCCTGAATATTCTGGTGGCGGCTATGCTGTCCGGCGCTATTATGGGCGACCATTGCTCCATGATTTCCGACTCCACCGTCATGGCCTCCGCCTTCAGCGGCTGCGACAACGTTAAGCATTTCCGTACACAGCTCCCCTATGCGCTCATCAGCGCCGGCGTTGCGGCTGTACTCTATCTCATCACCGGTTTTGTCATGTGACACCGTGATTTATCACGAACAGAATAAATTTTCGTACAAATTTAAGGAGAGTAATATGTCTGAGTTCAAAGGTTCTGACCTGTTAATGAAGTGCCTTGCCGAACTGGGTGTAAAGCACATCTTCGGCATGGGCGGCCACGGCAACCTCGCCATCTGCGACGGCCTTTACAAGGCAAAGGATACTTACGGCATCCAGGGGATCATCATTCACGATGAATCTGTCGGTGCTTCGGCAGCAGGCGGATATTTTAAGGCCACCGGTCGGCCCGGCGTACTGCTGGTGACCAACGGCCCCGGCATGATGCAGGCCATCCCCGGCGTAGTGGAGCAGGCCATGTCCAACAGTCCCGTTATCGTGATCTGCGGTGATATCCCCACCTATCAGGCCGGTTACGGCGCCGAGGAGGAGCTGGATATCTGCGAGGATATGGATCAGGCGTCTCTGTACCGCGGCTTTGCCAAGCGGGTATATCGGGTGGTACACGCCGAGCAGATCCCCATGACCGTGGCAAGAGCCTATACGACCGCCATGAGTGGCCGGCCCGGCGTGGTCATGATCAACATCCCTGTGGACGTACAGGCCAAGGAGATTTCCGCAGAGGACATGAATCGTGATTACCGTCTGAAGGAGCACGCCATTGTTGACCGTCCCCGCGGCAGCCGCGCTGCTGTGGAGCGGGCCGCTAAGCTCCTCGTGGATGCCGAGCATCCCATGATCGTTTGCGGCGTAGGCGCCGTGGTGTCCGATGCCTGCGAAGAGGTAAAAGAGCTGGCCGTGCTGCTGGATGCGCCTGTGGGTACTGCGGCAATGGGACAGGGCATCATCGGCGGAAACGATCCTTATTACGCCGGTCGCGTAGGCGGCTGGGGCAACAAGTGCGCCAACGAGCTTTGCTGGCGGTCCGATGTCGTGATCACGCTGGGCAACCGCTTTGACGAGGATGAAACCGGTGCCTGGGAAATGGGCGATACCTACAACATGGACAAGACGAAGATCATCCATGTCCACACGGATCCCCGCGAGCTGGGCCGCGTGTATCCCATTGAGGTGGGTATCCACGGAGATCCCAAGAGTGTTTTGCAGGAGCTGATCGAGTTCATCAAGGCCGAGAACCGCACCTTTGACCACAATGTCAAAGCCGACGTGGCCAAGGGCCGCGCGGAGTATTTCGCCGAGATGGCGGAGTACCGCAACAGTGACAGTTATCCCATCAACCCCTTCCGCTTCGTCAAGGAATTGGAGGAGGTATTCCCCAAGAACGGCGTACAGGTGGGCGCGGCGATCTGCGCGAGAAACTACTATTGTCACGATGAGCCGAGAAGTGCCTACTACGGCTACGGTATGGACCTCATCGGCACGTCTCTGGCGCAGGCTCTTGGCTTTGCCGTAGGCTGCCCCGACCGAAAGGTCGTGTCCGTGGAGGGAGACGGCGGTTTCCTGATCCACAGTAGTATGCTGGCCACTGCCGCAGAGTATCACCTGCCTATCACCTGGATCGTGGTGAATAACTCGTCCTACGGCACCGTATGGGGCCTGCAGCGGCAGTATTACGAGGGCCGCTCGATCCTCACCGAGTTCTGCTATGATGACGGCGAGGTGTATGTGCCGGATTATGCCAAGATGGCAGAGGGCTTCCGCATCAAGTCCTTCCGCGTGGAGCGTCCTGAGGAGATCCGTCCGGCACTGGAGGCAGCGCTGGCCTACGATGGCCCCACGCTGGTGGATGTGGTAGTCGACCGCACATTCAGCAGCACGCCCCCCACGGTGAGCCGCTGCGGCTGGGATCGCTACTATCCCGACTGGAAAGCGGAATAAACCCATCAAGATTAAAAAAGGCATCCCTTGCGGGATGCCTTTTTTGCGCGGTATTGAAAAAAATCAGCCAGTGAAACCGGAATCCTCCACGGCGACATAGTTATCCGCGATAATGGCCTGCTTGCCTGCCGTAAAATCCTTTTCCTCTATGGCGCGGATTAAATCCTCGTGCAGCTTCACGGAGCGCTGGTCATCCATGGAGGAATTATAGAATAGCAGACATACGGCGATCGTATTGTACACCTCATCCAGATATTTCTGGTAGTATCGATTGCCGCTGGCCAAGGCGATTTCCCAGTGGAAGGCCCGGTTATATTTCACAAAATCACTGATGGAAAAGTTTTCAGAAACCTTGCGTAGTTCTCCGTTATACTCGCGCATACGGTCAACAGCAGCCGGCGATATTCGCTCAATGGCAAGAGAAAAGGCACCGACCTCCAGACTCTCACGGATCTGAAAGACGCTCTTAATGTCGTTGGGATGGAACCGTGTCACCATCATGCCTCGGTTGGGGGTACCCTCGACAATCCCCTCATAGCGCAGTCGGTTCAGCGCCGTGCGAACAGAAGTGCGGCTTACGCCGGTTTCCCGAACGAGGTCTTCCTCAATCAGGCGATTTCCCGGGAAGAAGACCTTGTTGATAATGGCTTCCTTCAGATATTCATAGGCGATATCCGCCTGACACTTCTTCATCATAGCAGCTCCTATGCCGAGTTAGAGTTTACAGGAAAGGTATCGGCAACCTGACCTTATAAGAACATTTTATCACAATTTACGGCGATTTGCAAGTGCAGACCGCAGAGCAGGCAGCACAGACCGTTGCTCCTTACGGGCTGTTTTTTTGAATGCTCAGGGCTATATTTGATGGCATTTCGCGCAGGTGCCGGTACTTTCGCAAGGAGGCTTGCCAACTTATGCCATGGTTCAGACAAACAGCAGCGAGGCCTGCCGCCGCTCTTTTCCACCTTGCCCCCGTTGCCGTTCAGTCCTATGGCCGCCATGCGGCACGGCTCAGCGCAGCAGCCTCGGAGGGGTGCTGCTCCGTGTCCTTTTCCTCATGGGGAATGCCTGCCGCTTGGCTGCGCCACAAGCACCGGTATTGTCCTGCTCATGCGTGGTACAGTACCGGTGCTATTCCGTTGAGTATTTTGTTATTTGCTGCGCCCTCCTTTCGAAAGCGCGGTTGCAGCACACCGCAGTCAAACATCTTGCACCTCGGATGCTTGTGAAGTTGGACAAAAATTTAGTCCTGCCGACACAGGAAAGGACTTTCACCAATATAAGAATTTACATGTACGGAGGATTACGTAACGTCAAAATTTGAAATCTTTCAAACAGCAATTAATGTAGCCACAGTTCTTATTGCCCCAATCGTTGCCGTAATTGTTGGACAGAAACTGCAGGATAAAGGTCAGAAGCGCAATATCAATAGTTTCAGCTCTCTGCTGAAAAACCGCAAATATATTGGCGAGTATCGCTATCAGGATGTTGTAATTGAGGGCGGTGTTCCTGCTATCATTCCAGAAGACCTGTTCAACCGTGTGCAGGAACGCATGTAGAAGAACCGCCGTGCTCCCGCGATGGCAAAAGCCAAAGCTGACCCGCGAACAGATGACGGCATGGT
>UMKJ01077038.1_pt1 | contig 27407 bp, 17 predicted proteins | sample 1966301 | NCBI WGS metagenome assembly UMKJ01 (sample SAMEA4836173, study PRJEB28245) | human gut metagenome | biome: gut microbiome; material: fecal sample | place: Denmark | collected 2008
TCAGCCTTCAGGAACTTAGCCTGATCACCCTGCGCAGGAGCAGGAACCAGACCAGCGCCACCAGCGGCAGAAGCAGAAGCACCCTTGAAGGCATTGTAGGTTGTATCCTGAGCAGGAATTCCCAGACCGGTGATGTCAGACTTAGCAACCGGGGTAGTGGCAGTCACATGGCCCAGCGCATCAACGGTAACCTTATACAGACCCGCTGCGGCAGCAGTATGAGACGGGTGAGTGTAGTTGTTAGCATTAGTAGCAATACCGTCCAACTTCGCCTTATCCGCCGCACTCATCAGACCAGCTTTAGAGCCAGTAGCCGCATCATAGGTGGTATCCTGAGTATTGAAGGTACCCTTAGAGCCATCACCCTTGGTGAAGGTAACCACAGTTCCCTTAGAGGTCAGGTTGGTGACATAGCCGGTGATATCTTTACCGTTCTTGTCACCCAGAGCCTTGGCGACAACGCCAGCCTGAGCAGACATGATGGAATCAAGAGTGGTATTATCATGGAAATAGACGCCTTCAGCACGAGTTGCGGGCAGAATATTATTGCCTGCATTATCCGTCAACTGACGAATATAAGTTGCCATAACAATCGATTCCTTTCATTTTATTTATTGAGGATCTAAATGGGTATTATCGGTGGAGAAGACAATACCCATTCGGGCCCTCGCTTATTCAAAAGTTCTAGAAAAAGACCGACATGGAATTTGTGGCTTCCATGTCGGTCTTTATTAGTTAGAGATTATAGAGTGCTTCGATGAATGATGAATGAATCAGGTGGATTCCTCGTCCTCATTAAAAAGCAGGCAGTTCGGTGGACTCGCCACCCCAAGACTCGTCGACAGTCAGCATGACAGTCGGGATCGCAGTCTTGTCAACCTTCGCATCCAGAGCAGTCTGCAGACCATTGACATTGGCGATCTCGTGGGTGTGATCAGCAGCAGCCTTCGCATCCAACTGAGCCTGCACACCAGAGGTAACTCCAGCCATGTAGTTCAGCTCAGTAGCAGAGGCAGTGACACCGAAGGTAGCCAGGGTGACAGAAGACCAGGTACCAGCACCGGTCAGGAACTTGTCCTGATCGCCCAGAGCGGGAGCCGGAACCAGACCAGTAGCACCTTCAGCCTCGGCAGAAGCGCCGGTCATGGCCTTCAGGTCAGTGATGTCAGCCATCACATGCTGGTGGGTCTTGTCAGCCTTATTGGCCAGAGCAGCATCCATACCATCCAGCTTGGTCTTGTCCGCAGCGGACATCAAACCAGCAGTAGAGGTAGTAGCTTCCTCGTAGGTGGTATCGTTATCGGGGATGTTGATCTCCACAGGAGTGCCATCACCCTTGGTCAGAGTCAGCTTGTGATCATTAATAGAGGCATCGGCCAGATAAGTAGCAATATCCTTGCCATTCTTATCACCCATAGCCTTATTGACGACACCGCTGGTGGCAGACATAATCGAGCTCAACTTGGTGTTATCGGAGAAGAAGATGCCTTCCGCACGAGAAGCAGGAAGGATAATGTTGCCCTGATTGTCTTTCAGTTGGCGAATATAGTAAGCCATGATTCATATTCCCCAATATATTTGGATTTTATAAACTGAGACTTATTCGAAACTCGGAAGAGCGGTAGTTTCCCCGCCCCATGTACGATCCACATCCACTTTGTCAGTTGACAGAGAGTTGATCTGAGTCTGTACAGAGGAGGTGACCCCACTCATATAATTCAATTCCTCGGCAGTAGCAGTGATACCGAGATCTTCGAGAGATCCGATTCCACCACCTTCGATGGTGGGCATAGCCCAAGTACCGTCACCACGGAGGAACATGTTTGCATTTTCTTTCTTCGGTGCAGGAACGAGACCTGCAACACCATCTTTTTCAGATGTAGCGCCCTGCATGAGGTCTCCAGCGCCTACGACAGTCCAAGATGCTCCATTGTAGAGATAGAGCTTTTTGGTTTCCTTGACATAGACACGAAGGCCCTCAGGGCAAATGCCTGAAGTAACCAGTTCATCCCGGTCAGAAAGCGTATCGAGAATTTCTCGAACGTCGAGAGACTTTGCACCTTTGAGGACAAATCCCGACGCAACCGAGATGCCTGACAATTGCAGTGCCATGGCGAAGTTCCCTCACTTTCTCTTATAGTTCATCAATAAGAGAAGGTAAACGTCATTTCGCCCAGGAAGGGATCATTGTGGTAGACATAATAGTCACGACCATTGATCGTAACCTCTGTCTTATTCTTTTTGAAGTCGGAGATGTTCTCGAACTGGTTCTGGTCCTTCACGGAAGTAATCTCACCGTAGGACTTGGGAGCGCAGAAGTAGACGAACTGCGTGGTTGGATTGTTGACAGAAACAACCTTGGTTCCCTTAGCGGAATCCTGTGTTGTCTTGTCAGAATCACCATTCACAAAGGTTTCGTCAATCACTGTCTCACCAGGAGCGGTGCCCCAGTAATAAGTCTCTACGAAGTTGAAGGAAGCAGTCTTGACAATAGTCTCTTTTCCATTCAGATCCATGACTCTAACGGTCAGATACTTATAGTTACTGGCCTGAGTCATCTGATACGGAGAATTCAGAGGCACTGTCTTCGCACCAGTCGTAAAGCCATTCTCATAATCTTCACTATACAGCTCACCCAGCGGAATATGACTGTCGAAATCAGAATTCACATCGTAGACCTGATAGGACATGATCTTGTTGCCGCCAGTCTTGTTCAGGCTAACCCGAACACCGGTAATATTCTGCGTAGTATCAATACCGACAGTACCACCATTACGCGGAAGCATAGTAGCGGTCAGTTCGGGAGCCACATACGGATGCAGAAGGTTATAGATCAGATCGAGAATGTCAATACCGCTAGAAGGCGGAATGTATCCTTCGTCAATTCCTCCCACCGCAGCGGTAGTCGGAACCTGAGACGTATACTTGATGGAGACCTCTCCACCAGCACCCTGAACGATTTTCCAGGTACCATCCGAGGCTAGGAACTTGTTGGCATCCGCAGCAGCGGGAGCCGGAACCAGACCAACTTTACCAGGATTAGATCCATCGGTGCCAGTAAACGGATCGCTCACACCCGTTCCACCAGAAGGCAGATCGAGTTCATCCGAAGTTTCGTCACCCTTGGTCACAGTCAGCTTAGAACCAGACACCGAGAGGCTCTTGACATAAGATGTCAAAGCGTTTCCACTGGTATCCTGAGTCGCAGCCTTCACTGTGGCTTCGGCAAGATCAGAAATGTCACTTGCGGTGTGACTATGCGTTGCGTTCGCCTTTCCACTCAGAGCGTCAGTCAGTCCTTCCACCTTGCTCTGAGCCAGCGAACCTACCGTCATGATTCCTTCACCATCCACCATAATTTCGGTAGATGCTCTGACGATACCAGCTACCTCTGTTGTAGCAGGAGCATACGTAGTGTTGGTATCCACCGGCACAGCCCATGTACCATCGGCTTTCAGGAACTTGTCCTGATCACCAGCAACGGGTCCCGGAACCAGACCATCACTACCAGCACCCTCCGCAGAAGCGCCAGTAAATGCACTATAGGTAGCAGCTTCCGGCAGTTCGATCTCTGTCGAAGAGCTATCGCCTTTAGTGATGACAATCTTCTTGTTATCTTCGGACTTTTTGACATCGGCCACATATGTAGTGATGTCCTTGCTATTCTTATCTGTCGTAGCTTTAGCAGCTTCCGCCACAGAAGCAGCAGACAGATTCAGATCTGTAATATCGGAGACTGTGTGAGTATGCTCAGTATCAGCCTTAGCACCCAGAGCAGCAGTCAGGCCATTGACCTTCGCCTGCTCAATGGTACCAATACCCAGAGCGCCATCCACAGCAACAGTGACTTCAGTAGACGCTTTCACCAGACCCGGGGTGGAATCAGTGGCAACCACCAGATCGGAGGCTTCCAGCTTGTTATCCAGTGTAGTCTGGAGATCGGTAACGTCACTAATGGCATGAGTATGCACACTAGAAGCTTTACCACCCAGAGCGTCGGTCAAACCAGTCACTTTATCCTGCGACACAGCAGTGATGCTCATCACACCATCGCCAGCCACAGCGATTTCAGAAGAAGCTTTAACGATACCAGCTGTCTCCTCAGTCGCAACCGCAACATCAGATCCAGCTTTGACAACCGCCCATGTACCGTCAGCCTTCAGGAACTTATCCTGATCACCCTGAGCAGGAGCGGGAACCAGACCAGCACCACCAGCAGCATCCGAAGACGCACCAGTGAAGTTGGAATATACAGTACCCCTAGGCAGCTCAATCTCAGAAGAAGTGTTATCACCCTTCTTCACAGTGATCTTATTCTCAGCGAAGGTCACATCAGCAACATAGGTCGTGATGTCTTTGTCATTCTTGTCATTGGTAGCCTTACCAGCAGCAGCGACAGTCGCACTCGCAATGTCGGTGATCTGAGATACCGTATGAGTATGCTCAGAATCAGCCTTCGCTTCGAGGGCCTCGCTCAAGCCAGTAACACTAGCCATTTCATGAGTATGGACACTATCGGCTTTACCAGCCAGAGCAGTATCCAAACCAGTCACATCGGCAGTTTCATGAGTGTGCTCAGCAGCAGCGGCACCAATCTTCGCCAGAGTGATGTCCAGAGTCTGGGCAGAAGAACCATCGAATGTCACGTTATTCTCAGCCTGCGTACCGCCGTTGAAAGTAACGCTCAAAGCGTTGGTGGTCTTACCAGCCTCTGCAACCACAGCAGAGTTCAGATCAGTGATATCCGCAGCCTTATGAGTATGCTCAGTGGCTGCCTTACCTGCCAGAGTAGTCTCCAGATCGGCGACTTTGCTCTGAGCAATGCTACCAACTGTCATGGTACCATCGACACCAACCGAGATTTCGGCAGATGCCTTCACGACACCAGTATTGTCAGTCGTAGCAATCGGGAGAGTAGAGGCTGTCAGTTTCGCATCGAGCGCATCCTGCAGACCATTGACATTAGCGATCTCATGGGTATGAGTAACATCAGCCTTCGCACCCAGAGCATCAACGAGGCCAGTGACCTTAGACTGCTCGATACTAGCAATGCTCATGGCACCATCTTCCGGAGCAACCGTGAATTCGGCACCAGGCTTCACAATGCCAGCCTTATCAGAAGTAGCGATGTCAACCGAGGTATCATCCAAGGTCACAGTAGCCCAGGTTCCATCCGACTTCAGGAACTTGTCCACATCGGCACTCACAGGAGCAGGAACCAGACCAGCTTTTCCATCGCCAGTACCGGTAGTACCGGTAAAGTTGGAATACACGGTTTCCTCAGGCAGATCGATCTCACTAGAAGATCCATCACCCTTGGTAATCGTGATCTTCGAATTCGCCTGGGTAACATCAGCGACATACTGAGTGATATCCTTACCATTCTTATCCTGAGTAGCCTTGGTGGCATTGCCAACCGTAGCATCAGCCAAAGAATCAGAATCCACCTTAGAAGCCAGAACTTCCGTCAGTCCACTGACCTTATCCTGAGCGATCGAAGCAACAGTGAGCGCTCCGTCTTCACCAACACTGATCTCAGAAGATCCTTTGACAATACCAGTGGTGACACCAGTGGCAATACCAGGCAGATCATCAGATTCCAGTTTGATATCCAGAGCATCCTGCAAACCAGTCACATCAGCGATCTCGTGAGTATGCTCACTAGCAGCCTTCCCATCAAGAGTCGTCTGCAGATCGGTGACATCACTAATTGCATGACTATGAATAGTGTTCGCCTTTCCACTCAGAGCATCAGACAGCCCGTTTACGGAATCCATCTTATGAGTATGAGTAGCGGCAGCGGCTCCCACTTTGGCCAGGGTGATATCCAAGGTCGCAGCAGCAGAGCCATCGAAAGTGGTAACATTCTCTGGAGTGTTATCACCATTGAAGGTGACAGTCATAGCATTCGTGACCTTAGCAGCCTCAGCAACCTTTGCGGTGTTGAGATCAGTAATGTCAGCAATGTCATGGGTATGATCAACATCAGCCTTAGCAGCAATAGCAGCAGGCAGACCGTTGATCTGCTCAGCATCCAGAGTGATTTCAGGGATGTCTTTCAAAGTATGGGTATGCGCAGCGTCAGCCTTGCCAGAAAGAGCCGCTGTAAGACCAGTGACTTTCTCCTGAGCAATCCCGGCGACAGTCATCACACCTTCACCATCCACCGCGATCTCAGAAGAGGATTTCACGAGACCAGCAGTTTCAGAAGTGGCGACATCGTAGGTGGTATTGGTATCGACCGGAGTTCCCCAAGTGCCATCGGCTTTCAGGAACTTGTCCTGATCACCCTGCGCAGGAGCAGGAACCAGACCAGCTTCACCAGCTCCCTCAGCAGAAGCACCAGTGAAGTCTTTATAGACGGTACCAGCAGGCAGCTCCACATTGGAAGCGCTAGAGTCACCCTTCGCAATCTTCAGAGTATTACCCTGCAGAGTCACGCCAGCAACATACTCGGTGATGGGTTTACCATTTGTATCCTGAGAAGCAGCCTTAACGGTAGCTTCCATCAGATCCTCGGTATCGACCTTACCAGCCAGAGTAGTTTCCAGATCAGTGACATCCGCAATTGCGTGAGTATGGACACTAGCGGCTTTACCCGCAAGAGCAGTATCCAGACCGGTCACATCAGAAGTAGCATGAGTATGAGTGGCATTCGCCTTAGCATCCAGGAGACCCTGCAGATCAGTGATGTCGACAGCTTCATGCGTATGCTCAGTATCTGCCTTACCATCAAGGGCTGTGGTCACATCCGAGCTCTTGGCATAGTCACTCATATAACCAGGGATGTTGGAATTGAAGGTAGACTCGGTGGCAAGATTCACACGAACCGTTTCCGATCCGATGATCTTATTGCCAGCATTGTACCATTCCACGGTCACATACCAACCGACATACTTGCCAGCGGTAGAAGAAGAACCGAGATAGGTCCAAGCAGAGTCACCAGCATCGTAGGTGGCAACCGGCAGTCTGGTCTCAACATAGTTGCGTCCCAGAGAATCCGGACCACCAAATGCAGTCACTTCGCCTTCCGTGATCTCATCTTTCAGGGCGATACGGTAACCCGTAGCATCCGCAGGAGCATAAGCACGAAGAGCCATGGTCACAGTATTCGGATCCTCTGCCCCATCCTGGGGAGCCCAGGGAGTCAGGGTAGAATACATGACGCGGATCTCTTCATCACGATAAGAGACGCGAGTGTCTTCGAACAGGCCATCGGTAATCTCAAACTTGTTAGAAGCCTGAGACATGGTGGCAAAGGTATTCTCCAGGTTGGTAACCTTCGACTGCGGGATAGACGAAACCGTCATCACGCCTTCTCCGTCAACCTGGATCTCAGACGAAGCTTTCACAAGACCAGCGGTCTCGCTAGTCGCCACGTCGTAAGTCGTGTCATTGTCGACAGGAACTGCCCAAGTGCCATCGGCTTTCAGGAACTTGTCCTGATCGCCCTGCGCAGGAGCAGGAACCAGTCCTTCTTCACCAGCACCTTCCGCAGAAGAACCAGTAAAGGCATCATACACAGTTCCCTGAGGGAACTGAATCTCACTAGAAGATCCATCACCCTTGGTCACAGTGATCTTGGTATTGTCCGAGGTGACATCAGCAACATACTGAGTGATGTCTTTGCCGTTCTTGTCAGAAGTGGCCTTACCAGCTTCACCGACCACAGCAGAAGACAGAGTATCAGTCAGATCGGTAATATCAGCAGCCTTATGGGTATGCTCGGCATTCGCCTTAGCACCCAGGGCATCTGTCAAACCGGTGACATCATCCATCTCATGCGTGTGCTTAGTATTGGCTTTACCAGCCAGATCATCAGCAACAGCACTCTGGACAGCAGCATCGAAATCAGTGATTTCAGACGCTTCATGTGTATGAACAGCAGCAGCCTTAGCATCCAACTGAGCCTGCACACCAGAGGTAACTCCAGTCATGTAGTTCAGTTCTTCCGCAGTGGCTGTAATGCCGGCAGCTTCCAGGTCAGCAGGAGGTGCATCAACCCAGGTGCCAGCACCAGACAGAACCTTATTCTGATCACCAGCCTTGGGGGCCGGAACCAGACCAAAGGTACCATTTTCGGTGTCAGTCGCACCTTCGAATTCGGAATAGGTACCTTCCGCACTGATGGGGACATTGACAGAAGAACCATTGCCCTTGGTCACAGTGAGGTTAGTACCATCCGCAGAGATGCGATAGACATAATTAGAAATATTTTTGCCAGTGGAGTCCTTCACGGCAACTTCCGCTTTGGCCACATTGGCATTCGCAATGTCAGAGATCTGATCAATGGTGTGATCATGGTCAGCCAACGCCTTCTCATCAAGAGCATCCTGAAGACCAGTGACATCGGCGATTTCATGGGTGTGAACGGCTTCGGCTTTACCCGCAACCGTAGTCTCCAATTCTTCGATCGATGCTTTGATCTCCTGATCAGCACTGACGAGATTATCGGTCATTTGCTTCAGACCAGTGACCTCATCGAAGCCATGAGTATGCTCGGCGTTAGCCTTGCCCTCCAGCTTCGTATTCAGATCTTCGACAGCAGTATCGACTTTTGTAGAGAGATCGCCCATAGCGGTATGCAGTTCGGATCCCTGAGCAGCGATCTTCCCCTCCAGATCCGCTTTCGCAGTCTTGAGATTCTGATCAGCTTCATCGACCCGGGCATCCACAGCAGCGATATCCTCGGGAATTCCGTTGATTTCCTCAGCAGTCAGAGTAACTCCGGCATCAGCAAGAGAAATAGCAGGCTTCTCCCAAGTGCCAGTAGCACTCAGGAACTTACCTGCATCTGCACGACAAGGAGCCGGAACCAGACCAGCTTTACCATCCTCAGTGTCCGTTGCCGGAACCAGATTGTGAATATACTCTGTGGTCACAATATTACCGTTACCCTTGGTAACCGTAATCTTGTTATCCGAGATAGTCACATTGCGGACGTATTTGCCGATCGGGGTGCCATTGGCATCCGTCTTCGCAGAGTCAGCTTCCTCAGCGTGTTCGGCGTTGCGGACACTCAGGGTATCCAGACCACTGATATCGTCGACGGTATGAGTATGCTCGGAGAGAGCTTTAGAATCCAAAGCATCCTGCAAACCTTCGACATCAGCAATCAGGTGAGAGTGATCCACATCGGCCTTTTTCTCCAGCTCAGCATTGGTGTCATCAGGAACATTGGGCAGTTTCAGAAGCTGGGCTCTAGCAACAGCGCTAGTGGTCACCTGAGCATTCTCATCGGTGATCACAACACGGTTTTTCTGAAGCCCAACAATCCGGTCAGCCGTGATGTTGTTGACACCCAGGGTACCACTTTCGTCATTGTAATGAACCATGTTGTTTTCATCAGACGAAGTGATCTTGTCCTGCTGGCTTTCAATCCGAGTCAGCTGATTCTCCAAGTAATTCATGGTTACTGCAGAATCTGCGTCGGTGCCCTGTGCTACATGCAATGATGCAGTGGATCCATCCTTGTTAAGAACGCGGAAAGAATCTGCATCAAACTTGATAGTAGCATGGACATTTTTATTTTTGGTACCAAAAGACATTACCGTCTTCGTGGTACCGTCCAGATTGTTCATGACCATACTGAATTAGTCCTCCATTAGCTAGATAATGTAGCTATTGCTATGTGGAAATCTTATTACAGACATCCACATAGCATCGGAAAAGCTCTTTATCAACATGTTTTTGCCTAAAAAATACGGGCCATTCATGCTTGATAAAGAGCTTTAAAGTGTGATTTTTATATCATACCGTCATGGAATTAAGGACCTCATTCAGTCGATCACTATCCTGATTCAGCTGAGAAGCAGTTGCATTCAGGTTGGATACGACAGAGGTGGTGGTCACTTCATCCGCATACTCCAGATAGACTTTAGCAGATCCCTCTGTGTATCCACTCAATTCCAGAGTGAGATCCACAGGAGATTCCGAAGTCGCTGTAATGGGATAATAGAAATCCAATTGCAGAGGAGTATCCTTGGTGAGAGTAACCTCTTGGTTATACATGGTATATTCTCCAGCCTTGAGAGTCAGAGTAATACCAGTATTGTATGTGACCATAGGATTGATCGTAATGGTACGAATGAATCCATTGGCCAAGAAGGAATGAAGAATCATAGACTCGTTATAGAGATTCTTAGAGATCATAAAGAGATCAGACTCTCCAGTCTCCAGATTCTGATAAGAATCGTATGCATACTCGAGGTATACAGTGGCTTCTCCACCTTCATAGTCATTAAAGTTGATATGCAGAGGATCAACAGAAGCATCCAGATGCAGATAAGCAGGATGCTCAAAGATACTACCACTCATCATATTGCTATTGGTTTCGGTATAGACGGTGGTGCCTCCTCTGGTAATGGTAAACCCAGATGCAGTAATGTCACTTGTCACTCTGACAGTGATCTTCTTAATGGTAACTCCATGGGTGAAGTTCATCATGTCTCCACCAGAAGTGACACTATAAGAAGCCATTGTCACAGCGTTCTTTCTCGCATACTGAGAGAGAAGGGATTCGACATAGGCTGCAATACCAGATTCAGTAAGAATCACATTGGAAGAAGGTTCACTACTCATAGATGTAGCAATCGTCTTACCAGAATCCTTATACTTTCCAGTATTGTCACTGAAGACCAAGAGATGGTCCTTAGTGGCAGATCCATCCAGGTTATTCCCAGTCTCAGGAGCCCACTGAGGAGTTCCATTGACTACCTTATAGACTTGACCATTATTGGCATCACTATAGGAAGCAACATGGTTACCATGAGATGCTGGTGCAGCACCAATGGCTTCAGGTGTCACAATGACATTCTGAGCAGAAGATCCATCAAAGGATGTAAGTTGACCATTGGAACCAAGCTTGATACCCAAGGAATTTACAAGCTTCTCCGCAGCAATGGCATTGCCACCTGCTGTAGAAGAAGCAGCGTAGTTGTGAGTATGTGATGTAGGAGCTTTTCCATCCAGCTGAGTCTGAATAGAAGAAGTGACTCCCTTGACGTAATTCAATTCGTCTGTGGATGCGGTAACTCCCATATCACTAAGAGAAGCATTTACCTTCTCCCAGGTACCAGAAGCACAAAGGAATTTACCAGCATCCGATCTCATAGGACCAGGAACCAGACCAACCGATCCATCTCCTGATCCATCTGTGCCGGTAAAGACAGAATACTGCACAGGATCATCCTCAGATGTACCACCAGCTCCCCATGCCAGCTGTCCACCAACTACCATGAGAACCTGATTGTCATTTGCAGAGGAATAATTCGGAACGTGATTACCATGCTGAGTAGGAGCAGCTCCAATTCCTGCAGGAGTGATGTCCACTGTAGCAGTTGCAGATCCATCAAACAGAACTTCATTCTTCCCATTGGTAAGAATATGAAGAATATGATTGACTTTCTCTGCAGAAGAAGCGGGACCACCCACTGATGCAGAAGCAGCATACTGATGTGTATGAGAAACATTGGCTTTGAGCTCCAGATTGTCATAGAGATCATTGATCTGATTCTGGATATTACCAGTCAATCCAGTGCTGTAATTCAATTCAGCAGCGGTTGCAGTAACACCCAGATCTCCCAGAGCTGTATTGACATCTGGATAGGCCCAAGTACCATCACCACGAAGGAATTTATTCTGATCTCCAGCCAAAGGTCTAGGAGTCATACCAATGGTACCAGGAACTGAAGCCGATGCACCTGTCATAGGAGTCCTGAAAGATTCCTCAAAGGTAGAGAGCTCATTATTCAGGACTTCATTGAAATCTGTAAGATCAGCGACTCGGTGTGTATGGGTCGAGTTCGCCTTACCACTCAAGATTTCATCCAATCCAGTAATGGTCGCAGTCGTGTGATTGTGACTGTCATCAACAACCTGGACATGGCCATCTGAATTGACAAGAATGTCTTCCCCAGCCAAAATACCACCGAGGGTAGTATTTGTAGCTACCGGGATATTTGCCATACTTCCACCTCCTCCCGATCTAGAGAAATGAAACCATAGTTTTTCATATCGTTCGTCTCTGCTCTCTTCTGTATCAGACAGAGCTAGCATCATATCACCCTGCTCTACTTCATAGGTACCAAACATACCAGGAGCTGTGATGACATAGGTATATCCTCCATGTGCTTGAGGGAATGGAGGATTATTCGTACAATCCATCGTACCAGCGATCTGCATCTTGATCTGATCCCAGATGATGGTCTCATCCAAGGTCGTCTCAATATGTATTCCGTCATGATTTAATGTGATAATATCCGAATCAGTATGCTCTAGGTCAGAGACGCGCATTCTTCGCTTTCGATTCTTTTCTTTCTGGTCTCTCATATGAGCCAGACTGTACAGAGGCATCGTTTCACCTCCTTTACCAGTTAAAATTAAAGCTGAGAACGGCTTTTATTTGACCGTTCTCAGCTATAAGATTGTCAGAATCAAGAAAGAGCAGGCAGATCCGTTACCAGAACTCTATTATCCTCATCATACATAATCATCAGAGCCAACTGAGCAGAGGTGATGGTTGAAGTAGAAGCATCACCAGATCCATTGGTCACCATGACCTTGGAATAGGAAGAAGATTTACCATGCAGAGAGGTAAGAGCTGTAATGGCAGTCGAAGAACCACCAGCAGTCAGCTTGCCTTGTCCATTGGTGATGATCGCCACATTGGGATCCAGAGAGGCAGACTGACCAACATCAGAGGGAGACAGACCAGTGTCATAGAGGTTGCCATTACTGTCAACACCCAGCATGGTAGGTCCAGTCTTAATGTTGGCAAGAGGAGCCAGTTTGGAGGCATCCACACCCGTGGAGACAATGGTACCATCACTGGAAGAAGAGGCCAGAATCTTACCCATATTCTGGGCAGAATTCAGAGCACCCAGAGCAGTGATATATTTGGAAGCAACACCATTGGCAGTGGTCAGAAGTCCACCACTATCGGTGAGAACTGCCATATTGGGATTCAGAGATGCCAGAGCATTACCCTGAGAGATGGTCGCATTGATCGCAACCATTCGTCTCGGAGTAGCTGCAGTAGTTGAGTAGTTGCGTGTGGCAACCAGACGATCTCCATCAATCGACGGAGAGTCCAGATCATGCCAGATGGTTCCTTCACCAGTGTGGTCATAGTTGTCTGAAGGATTGAAGTGGTCTTTGATATCTTCAAAGTCCTCTCGATCCGTAGAAGACATACCACCTCCACCAATGGCAAAGAACTTACCAACGTCATTACCAGAAGGCTGACCACTGAAATACAGATCGATATACGAACCTGCAATGTAGTCACCTTTTGAAATAGGATTGCCCATGCTATTGACAATGTCATAGCCTTGAGATCCATTGACAGACAGTTTGGCCTTATCACCAGAGGGAGCATGAAGCTTCAGAGTAAACTGAGCTTTGTCGGCTACCACAGCTGAGGAAGAAGTAATTTTATACAGAAGGCAGACACCCTCTGTCAAATCACCGGTAGTCTCCAAAAAAGCAGGCTCTGTTGCAATCACCCAGTCAGTCCAGTTAGAACCACCATCATTCGAAGTACGAGTGGCAGTAGAGCTGGAGAGCTTGACGACCTGCGTCAGAACCACATTGGATCCAGAAGATGATTTGTAGACATCGAAGTTGATCGGAGAAATATCTCCAATACCAACAGGACCATTCGTGATGTAATCGGCCTGATAAGATCCGGGTTCGACACAGGTGTTGATATCATACGGAGAATTAACGACACTCTCCAGTTTGATACAACCAATGCTATCCGGATCAAAAGCGAGTGCTTTACCGATCGCTTCATCGATTTCGGGTCCGCTATATTGAGTGCGATAGTTAGCCATCTTTATAGTCACCCCTTATACATCAATGATTCAATGAATGACGATTCGGAAGAATTCTCTTACCGTCTTCTGTCTTTGTGGGACATACGACGAAAGTCTGGATCTGATCCAGAGGAATAAAGGAGATCAGTTCATACTCACGAACTCCCTGGTCAGCCTGGTGATAGTAATGCACTTCAAGGAAGTCTTCTCCTCCCTTGGTGGTGACAGTGATGTCATCCATCGTGATCGGAGAAGTGGGATTTTCATCCACCAGCTCTTCCAAGGCAGTACCATCTTTATCCGTCTTGATATCTTCCATGTCATAAGTCCGACGAATCTTGCCGGTCTTAATATTTTTCATAAGATACTCGCCATACCCAACGAAGAGGGCACGACCATTATCCAAACCGATCAAGCAGCACTGATCGGCATACTCGCCTTTCAATGCTTCAAAGCCAGCTTTGGTCATTTAGGTATTTCCTCCTTCTTGTGGAGTATAAATAGCGCTATAAGGAAATCATAGCTATCTTAGTCGTCTGTTTTTAAACAAAAAAGAGTGGGCCTACGCATGAAGTTACGCTTCACACTCACTCTAGGTCATCCAGGAGATGGACTCATGAGAATCGGATTTTCGGTATCCGATCTTTTCTCCAGTGGATGACTTCGTAGTCTTAGACCCACAGAAAGTGACGACCAACATATCTTATCAGTGCCTCATCTCATAGTGAGATGGGTCTTACCCTATCCATTCGGTATCTCGTCTGAACCCATAGTTGGTGATGGTGACGACCGATAAGCCTAGCGTCTGGAAGACATTCTATCACTTTCATACTATAATAATATACATAAATTTTTGAAGTAGTTTTCGATTCGAATATACCTGTATTCTTTCTTAGGTATATTCGAATCGATGATTAAGATTTTGGTGATAGAGTGATCTTGTAGATATTGAGACCTTTATTCCAATAGATATAGATGTCTCTGGTATCTCTATAGGCGATGTGATGATCCAGTAGAAATTTGAAGATAGAAGGAGCTGCAATAGGCTCTAAGAATCTACCAAAGAATTTGTATTGGATGGTGCGATCTTTATCAAGATAGATCGCAGGATAGACAGAATGATTCCTTAGAAATAACTTGAAGATATGGGTATCAGAATTTCTGTCATAGTCTCTTACATAGACAGAGAATACTCGTAGAATATGATTTCGATCTTTTCCATCTATGAGTAAGATCCATTTATCTTGATTGGTAGACTTCTCATACTGGATATGATACTGCTCAATGATCATCGTTTTCTCACACCTACCTTGTAGATTGCGTTTCTTCTCTTAAAGGAAGAGAAAGATACCATTGTAGGTACATTGGTAGTCTTTAAGATAAACTTGGGAGTCCCATACTTCTGTATACTGGGATCCAATTGAGTAGGAAATTCTATATCCAGGATTCTGTCATCCAATATGGTAAAATGGCATCCTCATCCAATTGGGAGGATTTCCCAAATTGATGTCGGAGAGTTCTTCTCTCATAGATTCTCTCTACGATGAGAGGAAGATCCAGAGGATTGATCTTTTTACCATTGAGATAGAAGTAAGAGATATTTCCTTCATATCCTCTGGTAAATCTCAGATAATCTATCTTCTTTCTATGAATATCTGTCGTTCTCACTACCTTGAGTCTCCTCAGTCTCTCTCTTTGGATTCTTTGATAGACTCAGCAGAGATGGCCTGAATACTTTTCCAATAGTCTCGATAGACTCCATCTCTGGTAATTCCTCTTGAGTAGACACAGAGTATATAGGAAGGATCTTTGGAATTGGTCTTTCGTATATAGATTGGCCTATGCTTAGTACCGGTATTGTGTCTGATTAGTTCCGTATGTGACCCTCCTCAACGAATTTCTTATTCACATATGAATCTCCTTTCTCCATATACCTCATGGTATGCTTCCATGTAAATAATAAACAGAGAAATCCCTAGAATATTTCATTAATCGAATTGAAATATTCTAGGGATAATAAGGACCTTTTAATTCACAGAGTCTTTCTTCTTAAAGAGATCCGCATAGGATTTCTCAGAAGATTCCATATTCTGGATGTCCACCATTTCGTCATTGAGTTTATCCATATTGGCATAGACGATAATGCGATAGGTAAGCTCAGGATCAGAGTTGTGCACTGTCAATCTCATGAGACTCCAATCGACAGTAAAGTCTTTACCTTCTTCCAGTTTATCCTGACCTGCAAATACCAATACTCGGAAAAGAATATCGCTGGGGATATCCGAGGTATCATACTTACGAATGACTTGGATATACTGGGGATGAATGACACAATGAAGATCCAGTGTATCATCTAGATGATAATTCTCCGCTTCTGTCTGGAAGATGGTTGTGGTATACATCTTATATCCATTCAGAAGCATGTTATTATCTTCGAAGAGTCTATCCATAGTATAGATCGGAATATAGGAGGTTGTATTCTCACTGACATCCGATCGAATCTGGATATTAAACTTATGGGGAGTCATCTCATTTCCATACATGAGGAATACACCAGGTAGATTGAATTCACACCGGATACTGAAAGAGATTTCATAGGTATCATCGACCATTCCCTTCTTACTACCCTGGTCAATATTGAGATCTTCCAGGGTAATCATGACAGGAACCCGATAATACATAAAGAATTCCGGTTGAGAGGTGGAATTCCGAATCTTATAGGTGATTGGATAGGAAGAATGACTCTGAAGATAATGCATCATAAGAGGAATATGCTCAGGTTTTGTAAGATCCAAACCATTCATACTCGCCATATAGTGAATCAACTCATATGGTATGACAGATTCCAAGGCAAAGGATCTCTGGTAAGGACCTCCCCATTGCATATTATTCTGCATCATCTTATAGACATCCAATTGATCCACCAATGTCTGAGTTCGAATGTTACACTCAAAGGGGATAGCATCTCGATTCATTCTGAATCCAATGATGATTCGATTCTTTTGATCTTTAATCAGAGGATAGACAGACTTGACTGAGATGGCATTGCTATTGGCATAGACATTCGAAGTCAACATGGTATCCGTAAACGGAATATCCTTATTATTCTCAAACGAAGGTCTGAGTAAGAAGAGAGGCTTTTCTCTTTTCTTTAACTCTGCATCCGTAAAGAATGCCTGATGCGCTTCCTCTCGGAATACCAACTGAGAAGAAACGTGGATATAGTTAAAGTAATCCTTAGGAAAGTATCGGAGCAATTCCTGCTCCAACGCTTTGATGACATTACCATAGGTGCATGATGAGGATGTAGACCCCATCGAATACAAAATGGGCATAAGAAATATGCACCTCTTTCTATAGTGAGAGTGTCAAATTCTTATACCCGTGTTTTTGAGCCTTATCCCTTTAGGCCACTCTCTTCCAGATATTCACGACATAGTAAGGTGGCATGAAATATAAATATTTATAATGCATTAGTTTATAAAAAGAGAGGACCCATATAAATCCCCAATAGGATCCTCTCTATAAAATTATCCTAGGATAGAAACTTAAAGATTAAACGATTTAGTCTTAGTTTGTCAAAGGCTTATCCAATGACTGGATGAAGCTGTAATACAGATCTCGTAACCCTGGATGCCAGAGCATGAGTTCTCTAAACCACGGCTTATTCTTCCACGAGCAGATAATATATTCTTGGTGTGTCCCAATCATATAATTCTGATCGGGAGAATTCGGTATGAGATATCTTGCGACATTCCATACCTTATAAGTCTCTGTGTTATTACGATGCTCCTTCTGGATATCTACATCATGTAGAAACATGACTACATCGTTGGGAGTTCGAAGTGACTTCATAATGAGTCCTCCTTCGATCATTCCCCTAAAAGCACCATTCGTCCATTCCTTGTGTCAGAAGGATAGATGAATGGTGCTAATGCTTTAATCAAGTCTATATTGATTTATTATCCTAGGATACCTAAATAATATATAGACTTGATATAGAGACTTTTTGAATCGAAATTAGCTTTTTCTAGATTTATCTTTCGATACTAACCAATTATTTAAATGGATTCATAGATTGAGAATAGATGCTTATTGGGGATAGTATCTATATTATCATTCAATGATTTCATTGGCGCTATTCAGTGCGTTAGTAATCATATGAAGCTCATCCATTGATACTGCGTGCTCCTAAAAATCACCATTCATCTAGCCTTCTGCTACAAGGGAGATGAATGGTGATATTTTTATAAAAAGAGAGGATCCATATAAATCCCCAATAGGATCCTCTCCATATTTTTTATCCTAGGATAGAAACTTAAAGATTAATGATCTTGATTGAGTTATTTTATCCTATCAAAATCTTTTTCGGAGATTTCATAAAGCTCACGAAGGCCTGGATAGTCATTCATGAGCTTCTGAAAACTAATCTTATGCTTCCATGATCGAATGATATATTCTTGGTGTGTGTCAATCATATATTCTCGATCACAAGAACCTGGGAGAAGATATCTCCCATAGTTCCATAAGATATAAGCATCAGTGTAATCCCGGTGCTCCTTGGGAATATTGATATGATAGATTAAGTCAATGAGATCAGTGTATGAAAGAATTGGCTTCATAAGTATCACCGTATTTCTTTTATACACCCCTAAAGGCATCATTCATCACCTTGGTTAAGAAGGATAGATGAATGATGCCTGTGTTTTTAATCAATTCTATATTGATTTATTATCCTAGGATACCTAAATAATATATAGACTTGATACAGAGACTTTTCGAATCGATAAAAGAAATAAAGCATAGAATATCAGAGATTGAATGTAATCTCTGATATTCTATGCTCATGTTTTCACTCAATTCGTTTCCACATATTAACCGATAGATAGGGAGGCATATTATTATGTGGAGATGAGGATCCAACAGAACCAGTCTGTGTGCTCTCGGAATTGAGTTTATTACCAAAATATCCAGCTGTGCCTCCTCCATAACTTTCAATTGTAAGATGAGTGTATTCATGACTATGAGAGGGAATCTCCTCTAAAGATAATGTGTGAGTTGCTTCTCCTCCAGTAGATCCATTGGTATAGGATGAGCTACTACCAAGAAGAAATACTCCCTCTATCTTTTCCCATACTCCCCCGAATAATTGGATGGAGATGTATCTTGTGCGGAGATGTATATAGCTCCCACTGGAAAGAAGCTGAGTTTATTAAAAGTGGTATTGTCTTTGAAATAGATTCCTTCTGCTCTAGTGATGGGGAATACAGTAGTTCCATCGTTCTGTTGAAGGATACGAAACTTACTAGACATTCGCTAGCCACTCTTTCTTGTATAACGTATATAGCCTCATAGGAAGGATCTGTATAACAAAGTAAGGCTATGAAATTGTTTTTTATTGAGATGAAGCTTTTGATAGAAATAGAAATAAAAAAGATAGGCTTGCAATATAGCCTATCTTTTTATTTGCTATAGAGAGATACTGAGATTACCAGCAGAAGGTGAGAGATGCGGGATACAGAGAGTCGACCTTGGGGACATTGACCTGAATGCCGTTATCGTCTCCCCATTTATGGAGGTTGTCAAAGAAATACTTCCGGAACTCATCCGAAAGTTTCACATCGTTACCGTCCAATCCATAAGAGATGACGGTCTCGGTATCAATCACGACGCTGAAGGCACCAGTGGAAGCATAATACTCCAGTTTCTCAGTGAGTTTCTTGATGATCTTGTCCATGATGAGATCATAGTTCTCATAGATACTGGTCTTCTCTTTGGCGATCTTGTGGAGTTTCTCTCCGAGGGTTTCATTCGAACGTACTACATCGGAAGTAGAAGCGCTTCCTTCCATCTTTCGATTCGGACTGGTTGCGATAAGTCCATTGGCAAGTCCGTCAATGGTATGACCAAAGATACTCATAGGGTTATTCCTCCGGATTTCTGAGTGTGATTAAGAATACTCCATGAAAGACCTGAGTCTCCAAATCCTTCATGGATGCATCCTGAATCTTAAATGTGACATCAAAAGAAGATTTTGGAATTACCTGATGAATCCGTACTCGGATAAAAGGGATTGCTGTTTCGATCATCTTCTTTTGAATCTTAAGTGCTCTTCTTTCACTTCCAATCTCTACAGAGTTGAATCCTATTTCCAATCCTTTGATGATACATTGAAGATCATTGAGAATTTTACCCATATCGGAGAAGTCAGGACTCAGAGTGCTATTGGAAGTGAATCCATTGAATCCAATATGAAATTGCACTTCATACTTCATTATCTACGAACCCTCCATTTCAGAGACAGCTTATCCAACTGATAGTTGCAGCTATCCCAAATCTTGTCGATGTATTCATCGATGGGAGTTCCCTCTCCGATATCCACCATATTATCAAAGATATTGAATCTCTGATAGACATTGGTGTGTTTCCCGAGAGGAAGCTTCAGGAGGATCTCCAATCTCCTCTTCATGTTTCTCTTCATGAGATCTGCAGAAGAGATAAAGACTTCATCACCGATGGCATAGAGACGACTATGCTCAAGATATTTGGATACCTTGGATCTTGCCTCCATATTCTTGGATACAGGAGAGAAGACAATGGAAGTACGAATCATGAATCGAGCATTTCCAGAATAGTTTGGAATCACAAAGCTATCCAGGAAAGAAGGGTCTGTGAAGTTATTGCACTTCAGGAAAATATCCTTATCATCACTAACGGCATCTCTCATGGATTCTTTGAGTTTCCCTTTGGCAGAGATGGGAGTGATGAAGAGATTCCGGTTATTGAAATCCATCCACCAGTCATATCCAGATTTGAAATCCCCTCCACTAAAGAGAATCTTAAAGAGATAGAGAAGCTCCAGATTGATCTTCTCTTCCGTGGTGATATAATGAAGATCAACATACTGACCCATCGTCTTGGTATTGAAGTTCCCTGTGGAGATCATCGAAAGAAGAGAATTGTCATCATAGATGATCTGCCAAGCTTTCATATGAACTTTCAATCCATGGCAGGAGTGCTTGACATGAACACCAGCTTCTTTCAATTCCTTGATGATCTTCTGATTTGCCTTCTCATCTCCACGAGCAGTGGGTTCGATATAGGCATATACGAAGACACCCTTTCGGACAAGATCTTCGAGTCTTTCAATGAGATATCGATTCTCTCCAAGACGATAGAGAGAAATGAAGACAGTCCGGATCTTTTTCTTCTGAAGATTCTCCAGAGGATGGAAGAGGAATCTCCAAGGAACTCCAGGAGTCTCAAAGAGACGAGATTTATTCGGATAACTGTTTATCAGACTATCATACCAATTTGTATATGCCAGATTGGTATTGACTTTATTCTCTACCGACTTTTCCTTCATCCTGTCAATGAGATTCTTGAAAATGGAATCATCCGGAAGAGTGGATCCATCATTCTTACTGATGAAGAGAATCGTATTTGGAATGTTATGGACAAACTCATCCACAGCAAGAATCTCCGGATAGGGTACCTGAAATAAGGTAGCATCCCCAAAGGAAGGACGCTTCGTCAGAATATATTTGGAGATCTCCTCCGAATAAGAAAACTGACTGGGACGAGGATAGAAAATAACTGCAGAATATCTCATGACTTGATTGCTGGTATTGACTACCAGATCATAGTCAGCATCTTGACCAATCTCATCCACTCGTGCATTGGGAATGCATCTTGCAAAGGTTGGAAGAGTGAAATAATTCGGATTCTCAAAAGACTGAGATTTCTTCAGATAGTCTTCCTTCCATTCCGATACATGGCTTCGGAAGTATTCCGATAGATCAAAGTCTTCTTCCACCAAAGGAAGATTGATGCACTCATCCATCGGAGCACCATCTTTGATCATACCAGCACCAGGGAAGAAATTCTTCACTTCATAGAAATACCGAAGATCTACACCAGGCTCGTTATGGTGAGCGACGCTATCATAATAGAGCTTCGGATACTTGTTAAATCCTTCTCTATTTTTGTCAGTAGAGGGATCCATTCTTTTTGCATTCCAGTCATAGGATGTATGAATGGGATAGAATGCAAAGAGACCTTTCTCATGAACCTTGGCGAAGTTTCTAAAGACGTAGGGATACGTCTTTTGCCAGGTATCATAATACTTCTTGATGAAGCTGTGGAGTTCGATCGCCATATAGGTAAGAAATTTCTGGACATGGATATCGATCTCCGATTTATATTTCGGATTTGTGATCTTGGGATAATTGACAGAGAGGAATTCCATCAGATTATCCATGGCGATTTTCGTATAATTCAGATAGGATGCAGGATCATCACTGACATGCATCCTTCCATACTCATAGACTCTGACAGCAAAGTCTATGGTGCCTGTGTAACGATCAATAGCAAGAGCTCCCTCTTCCGATACATGACGTTGCGTTTCATTATCGAAATACTCTTGAATATCCATGATCATTTTGCTCATTTCATCCATTATAATGACCTCCTTGAGATGTGTGAATGAATATCTCATATCAAAATAATATATAAAGAAATACCCATTCTATTTCAATTTACAAAGGAGTGTGTACCAATGGTAGAATGTATTAAGAAAGAATTTCTGAAAGAGACCGTTGAGAATGCCTGGAAGAATTACAAGTTCGAAGATGTGATCATCCAGAGTGTCAACTCAATCTTCACAAAAGCTTATACCAACATGATCACGAAGATCAATCGACTCGGAGAGACACAGACCTTTGATTATTCAAGAATTGGATGTGCTGGTATCACCGGTAGTGTGGAGATTGCCAATCGAGCCGTCTATAATAAGGAGAATGAACTCAAAGGACCGGAAGATCTTGCTAAGAGTATCTCGATTGCGATTGAGAAACTTAAAGAGGCTGGATATGAGGTTCGCATTATTACCGACAGAATCAGCTTTGATCTCAAAGATGGTGGTAAGCTTCCGGAGTTCTTCTTTTCTCTCTATGTGGCTCCCTTCAATGTGGAGGAATATGCAGACGAAGCTGCTACCTTTAGTAGAGCCGAAAAATGTCCTGTGGTGACAGAAACCACACAGGAAGAAATTCTGAATGCTTTGCTGTCTGACAAATATCAGATGGAAAAAGAAGAGGAAGACGATTAAAGAAATAAAATACCCAGGAAGATTCAAGTAGTATCACTGAATCTTCCTGGGTATATTTTCTCATTTTATTTCCTTTCGTTTTCTTTGGATTTCAACCCCTGTATCTTTAGAGGATTTCTTCTTAGAATTCGATACATTTGTATGATCTTTCTGGCGTCTCTTGACTGCAGGATCCTTCTTGGTTGCACTCGTAGGAGCTTCTATATTCATCTCCTTCAAGAGAGATCTTGCAAAGTTGATCTGACCACTATCTCCACAAGAAAGATTGGCAATCTCCTTGATAGCTGCAATGCAATCCTCTTTGTCTGTATAGGCATCCATGATGGCATAACACATAGACCGACTTGTCTCATACATAGCACACCGAATGGGGAAATTATCATCGGTGGAGGGATCTACATTTTTGCAGAGCCAATCCAAGAGAATCATATTGTGTTGCTCAATGGCTACCATATAATAGAAGGAAGCATTCTCAATGACCATTCCTTTAGACATCAGATAGTCCATGAGATCTGCTTTGGTCTTATATCCAAGAATAGCAGGTCCTGGATTTCTACAGGCAAGTCTACCAAAGATAGATCCTTCTTTATTGAAGCTGACCTCATGCTCAATGTTAAACTTGATGAGTTCTTCATAGCAGCCATTGAGATTGAAGAGAGGAGACCATGGTTCTCTCACATAGGTATTGATATCAAAGCAGTCATTGAAGGCATCCATTAGATTGGTAGATCTACTACTGGAGCATTCAGAGACACAAGTTTGATAGAGAAGCTGAATATAGGAAGGAATCTTTGCAGTATTCCCATCAATGGTTTTCATATTATTCTTAAGCTCAAGAAGAATACCACGAATGTAATCTCCTACATATCCATCTTTTCCTTTGGATTTCAATACCATAAAGAGCATGGTAACTCGATCTTCTACCTTATTCCTTCTCATAAAGATCTCCATAGGATGATCCTTATGGGAAGGACCATGATACTCTGTATCCAGATAGGGATATTGCTTATCCACCACAGTCAAGAATAGATCAGCATAGCTATTCTTTAACTTCTTAGGATAGAGATTATCTGGAATCAATTCAGAGAGCCTGACCATCTTGGTCTTCCATTCAGAATCAAACATCTCCCAGATAGGCTCATGATAGAATTTGATGTAATACATGATCTTGTGATTCAGATTCTCATCTTCATGAGTCTCAAATGCATCGAATAACTTTGATACAGATATTGCTATGCTGATATTGGAAGAATGACCCTTACGAAAATAAAAGAATCCATAGATCCTGGAAGATAATGGATCTACGGATTCCACCTTTGTTGGATTTGTAGAATATTTCTCAGGATATCTAGCCGCCATCAGCATAGCAGAAAGGAAGGTAAAAATATAATACTCCAGACAGATATTGACGATCTCTGCCTGGTATTTCTTAACAGCTCTCTGTTTATCGAGAGTGGTAGAATTGTCACTCTGAAGAAGTGCGATGAGATTCTTATAGGATTCCTCATGCTTGTATCGTTGCGCATTGAGATACTCGATATGATCAGAAGATTCTTCAATGAGTCTCTTCATCTTACGGATATCAGTAAGAAGGAATTGATTCTGCAAAAACTCCTTCTTTTTATCGGCAGACTCAAATTTCTGAGCCCATTTTCCGAGGTTATAGAATCTTGCAAAGAAGTTCTTATTTGTGTTATGCTCGACTTTATCATTGACTTCTTGGTAGATTCTTTCTCTCCATTCATATAGAGTCATTCGGATTTCATCCTTTCTCCTTTTGGCGGAAGTTTTGGTTGTAACGGATGTTAATTGGAATGTGTGGGTGTTAATTCCTAAATATAAATTCGAAGTCTCTATGATACATTACAACTAATTCATGGCTTCTTCTTTGCATTGTAATCTTTTATTTTGTATATCATTATGCTTGTCTAAGGCTATAATGCAAAACTTAATACGGAAGCCTGGATAAAGGAGGAAACGTTTATGTCCTATAATGGTACCAAAATCAAAAATGCCAGAGTTGTGAAATTGGACCTGGACAATGAATGCGACTATGATCTCGCCATAGGTCGAGGTATTCGCCTTCAATCGACAGAGTCCTTTCACAAATCCGAAAAGGTAGAAGACGGTCTCCAGTCTCCATTCTTCGGAACGGATTTCTCAGATGAATTGTCTTTTGCTGAGAGGTATCGGTGTCAATGTGGCTACATGATCGGAATGATGTATGAAGGAGAGATCTGTCCCAAGTGTGGAACTCCAGTCACATATGTCCCTGTGGACATGAAGAAGACTGGATGGATTATCCTGAATTGCTTCAAGGTCATGTCTCCCATCTATGCCATGAAACTCTCGGAAGCACTAGGAACCGCTGATGGTAAGAAAGTGCTTACGATAATTCTGTCGAGAGAATTTGACCAGGATGAATCGGACGAACATGCTGTCATTCTCAGAGAGAAAGAAGCCGAGCTGAGAAAGAAACATCCTTTCGTCTATAAGGGCACTCAATGGTTTGTCGATCACTTTGAAGAGGTGATCAAATTCTACATGGCCAAGAAACCCGGAAAGAGAAAGCTGTTTGAAGAGCTCCTTCATGATAAAGATAAGGTATTCACTTCCTGTATCCCTGTCATTACAGCAACCCTTCGTTCTGAGACTCCTGGTGAAAAAGATCGGAAGTTAATTAAATTCCGCATCAATACCATCTATGCTGCCATCATTCGTCTTACCAATAAGATCAACGAGATGGGAGATATCAAAAATCTCGATGATGTCAAATTGGTGACAGTAGACAGATACCTTTGTAGCATTCACAAAGAAATTCTTCAGCTCTTTGATGAGCTTTTTAATATCCTCAATGGTAAGAAAGGAACCATTGCCTCCAGGATTATTGCCGGTCGGTGGACAAAAATGTTATGCCGACATTAAACTCCTTGAACTGCCTGGAAAATCAATAAGATCTATATTTGTCCCATACATACACAAATTTCTTGTCGGATCTTATTTGACAATCAGCAGCTAAGGGTCAAAATATAAGCTTCATTATGATAGAAAGAATATGAAGTTTGACCAAAGTTCAACGACTATCGAAAGGGTATCCTATAAGAGCAATCTTTAGGAGAGTAACTGAGTAGAGTACCGCCATGATTCATAAAGATGGACGTGGTTAGTATCTTGGTGAGATGTAACCAAGTGTAATTCTATTAAAGGGAAGCGGGGAGTACGAGGTTGAAAGGCATCAACCGTTTATGTCCCTATGGGATATATGAAGTAATGATATAGTCTAAGCACAAAACTACGAAGAGATTTTAGTCTTCTTATTAAGAAAGACTAAAAAATGACGTAGCATCGATAATTTTTCGACAAGAAATATCGTCAGTGCTTCATCTGGCGAGCTTCGGAGCAATGAAGTTGACATTTGCTATCTCGATGCGATGGAGCTTTTCCGTTATGAGCTGACAAATCTCTATGCAAAATTGAAATCTTGCACTGTTGAGGAAGCTCAGCAAGCTTGGTATAGAGCAACTCGTTTCTTCGATCCTGTCTTTTATGGGATCATGAAGTATATCATAGCTCATAATAAGGATGATATTGGAATCATCATCAACCGTAACCCGAGTGGACTGAAAGTTATGCTCGGCTTGGATAGTAATATCCTTGTGCCTCTCATTGGCGTTCTTTGAGAGGAATCCCTCGTGAATTGCTGGAATACTCAGACGGCTATAATATCTGAAGGAATCAGCAGCCAAGGTCTTTCTTGTATTTTATATAGAAGAAAGATAAGGTTCATCGACTATCGAAAGCTATATAGAAGATCTGCAATCTTCTTGAAGATAATTCTCTTATAAAAGAGATGAAGCGAGTAGAGTAGGGAGTAATGCTTCCGAAGTGCGAGGGCACCTATAGTGAGATCAGGTGTATGATATAGTCAGCTAATTAAAAGATTCGAATGTTAAGTGATTAACTTCGGTTCCTTTATGTACGTCAAAGTGCATGATGTGATTCCCAATATCAATAACAAGACGATGCGATTGAATACACGCGTGATTCGGACAATGGCCGCAGACTTTGATGGCGACCAGCTCAACATGTTCAGAGTCATCGGGAAAGATCTCAATAAGAGATTTGCTCGTACCATGGATCCTCGATACAATCTCTACATTGACCGCATCAATGGTAGAGTGAATGAAGACATGTTACCTCTGAAGGATGAGGTGGTAGGATTCTGGTTCTTTAATTCCTGTGATTGATAGATACACAGAAAGGAAATCAATCAAGTAAGAGAAATAAATGGGTATATCCAAGATCTAAAGAAAGGATAGATTCTTGGATATACCCATCTTTTTTATTTTATATAGGAAAGAAGCTTACTTAGGGAATATCAGGGACAGAAGGTCCCCAAGAAGTATCTACGACGACAGAATTGCTGAGGCTATCCAGCAAGGTCTTGTCAGAGGCAGACATGAAACCAGCCGTAGAAGTTG
>UMKJ01064223.1_pt1 | contig 26353 bp, 33 predicted proteins | sample 1966301 | NCBI WGS metagenome assembly UMKJ01 (sample SAMEA4836173, study PRJEB28245) | human gut metagenome | biome: gut microbiome; material: fecal sample | place: Denmark | collected 2008
TTCAGTTGTTTTTCTCTGTGTGCCCTTGTCAAGCGATGTTTTGATTGTCGGATACGCCATCTTGAAGTCACCTGATATGGTATATACATATGTAATGAAACATCATGAGTCATCTGAATTCTGGTTTGGTTTCTATAAGAACTATAATCTTGTTGTTCATCTTTTGATGTTGGCTTACGGATTCAGATGGGTTTGGGGTGCAATTCGTGTTTTAAAGGGCAATCCGGATGCTCTCACAGATGAAGAGTCTCAACGGTTGTATAAAGCAAGTAGAATAAACGCTGAAAAAGACGAAGCCTATTGGAATGGCTATTGGGATGGTTTCATAGGCTGATGCCATAAAAGAAGCGGGAAGCCAGCCATTTTGGACATGAAAGGATTTACGCTGCGATTAGCATCAAACCATTTGAGCCACTACCCATGTTGGGGGTAGTGGCTCTTTTTTGTTGCTCAAAAACCAGTTGCCAATGTGTGCGAACTGACTAAAATTGTAGATGTACGATAGATAACATCTACTATGGCACTACCTGTGCTCGTACATTTTTCATAATTTCGCTTAAAAGGCGGACTTCCTGCTTTTATGGAGCCCGCCTTTTTTGTATGAACCAAAAGGAGCGTAATGTAATGTTCAAAATTCACGATGACAAAGTCTACTTCGTTGCCGAAACCCCTGACATCAACAAAGTTATCGAAATCTTCCTACCTAAGGATGACCGTGGCACCATTATGGATTCACACGAAATCCGTGTGGACCTGTGCCGTGCCGTCATTCACATGGAGAAGAAGGGTGTCCGTGTCTTGAAGGTCCGCAACATTGAGGATACCAACAAGGCAAGCATCGACATCTGGCACATGCCGGAGTATCAGGAGGCTGCAGAGTCTCCCGTAAGCGATGTGGTCAATGCCTGCATCGAGTCCTGCTTTGATTCCGGTGCAATGTTCAATCTGCCATGCAAAGTCAACCGCAAAACCCATGAAGTTTTTGCTGTCGAATGCTGCGCAAGCCCCGATGATGATGACTCGTTCAGCCATGCAGATGTTGAAATTGACGGGCAGTCTTACCCGCTCAATTTTGTCTCTGACATCATGGACGAAAACGATGTCGACGACGCATTGGATGAGTTCTACCGAATCCAGCAGACCGGCGAATATTGGGAAGCGCACGACGGCAAATCGCTCACGGACGCTATCCATGAATGCCGCTGGGCTATCCTGAAGGATGCCATCCAGAAGCGCGGGCATGAGGCTGTTGCTGATTTTGTCGGGACCGACATTTCCAGCGATACTTACGACCGCGTGATGGATGAAACCGAAGCCCAGATGCCGGACGAAGAGTTCGAACGCTTCTGGGAAAAGTACATCTGACAAAAACATCTCATATGATAGAAAGGAAGTATACCGCTATGGCTATCAACAATGTAAACGAATTTCTCCGCAAGACCTTTTCCGAAACCATTTTCGGCACCCCTGCGCTCCGGCCGATTGCAGTCTGTGCAGACGGCTTCAACCTGTCGATTCAGGCAAGCAGCATGCACTACTGCATACCGAACGAAGACCTGTCGGACGGCAATTACTCTAAGGTCGAACTCAGCTACTTGTCTGAGGAGGTCGAAGAGTTTCTGCCGTTTGCTGAAGACGACGAGGCACCGCTGGCTACGGTCTACGGGTATGTGCCCGTAGAAACCGTAGACGCGGTTCTGGCCAAGCACGGTGGTATCGTCAACGCGTGAGGGGAGGGAACTTACGATGGAAGTATTCACTATCGTCGCCAATGAGGTCATTGGCTTATCCGCAACGGAATGCACACTGATTCAGTTTAGCTACAATCCGGAACAAATCCATGACCCGGAAAACGTCCTGCGCAGTGCTGTCAAGGACTATCTCAAGACGGATGAAGGCAAACGACAGCTGGAAATCAACTGTGGTTGCTGGAACTGGGGCGATGTCGATGACATTCCCGGCTCGTTCTTCTTGAACTATGGTCTGACTAAAATCGCTCCGCCGGATGTGAATGTTGTCGTCGACCGCAACGAGAACTTCATGGACAACTACGAGGATTGCGAGGAAGAATAACAGAAAGGGCATGAAAAAATGCGTATTTATAGCGCAAACAACGTATTCATAGAAGTTACGCGTCGATGCAATATGTGCTGTGCGCACTGCCTGCGCGGAGATGCCGAAAGCATCGATATTCAGGAGAAGTACATCGATGCTTTTCTCGACAACTTTGAGAAGGGAGCTTATATCAGCTCTCTTACCTTTACCGGTGGGGAAATCTCTCTGAATATACCGGCAATTCGATACACCTTGAAAGCTGTCAAAGAGCGCGGTATCGCCGTTGGAAGCTTTTACATGGTCACTAACGGAAAAGCCATCGATAAGATGGCTGACCTTGCTATGGCGAGTCTGGAATGGTGGACCTACTGCGATGAAAAAGATGACGATATGTGCAGTCTTTGCATCAGCAGTGATAACTTTCACGAAGCAATCCCATATGAAAGTAAAAGTATCCTTAGTGGCTTGAAATATAACCGTGACGATAAGGTAACGGACTTTCATCGGGCTTATTTACTGAACGAAGGACGTGCTAAGAATCTCGATTCGAATGTCTATAAGAAACGTGAACCTTATGTAGACAAGCTCGAATACGAATTCAACAAAACCGGCGATATCGACTTTTACAGCGGCGAGCTGTACTTGAACGCCATCGGTGATATCGTTTCCGGCTGCGATTGGTCCTACAAGTCGCAGAAGAAATATCGTTTTGGCAATGTAATGAACAAAAACTGGCTGGAGAACATTACCAACAGTGAGTTGTGCATTGCAAGCTAAATCATATCACTTATACATTGCCACCGTTTTCCTACAGAAACGGTGGCTTTTTTAAAAAAGGAGGCCGCAAATGGCTGAAACAAAAGACATGTTTGAACAAATCAGCGCCATCTTAACCGATAAGAAAGATAAGCCGTTTTCCTATGAGGAGCTTGCAGCAATGCTCAAAACTGACCCTGATACCCTCAAAACCTTTGATGAGGTCTATAAGACGCAGGTTCTTGAAAGTGGAGAGCTGCATGAAAATATGCTCCAGTGGGATACAGCTACAGTCAAAGCAATTCTCGACAAAAAGGTCTACTTCCCACCGGAACTCAATTCGCTCATTGACCGCATCGTCACAGAACTGGTGCTTGAAACGCGTCTGTACATCTACAACGCGGAACGCGGCGGCTATTATGTGACATACTCTGCCAACCGTGACTTTATGACGGAAGTCACAAACGAGGAGCTGAAACACTACCCCGAAGAACTCCGTCCGCAGCTCACCGGAAAGTTGATGAAGATTGACATTTCTGAGCCGTCGTACAAGGAACTGCTTCGAAACTACGCAGGCTACAAGAATGCGAAAAACGACAGCACAAAAATGTTCTGCTACAACATGTTCCGTCAAGGTCTTGACATCCTCGACCTTGATGACTTCACTTATCAGATGCTTGAGATGAACCCCAACTCTATGGGCTTCTGGTTCCCTCCTCTGGTAGAAGGGTTGTACGGCAACGCATTCTTCAAGGTTCCGGACACGAAAATTCTTCGCGTACCTATCACCATGCTGCAGCTTACCCGCCTTGGTTTCGAGACGTTGAATCCTGTTACAAAGGAAATCGTGAACCGTTATTGCCAGAAAGTCTTCCATCTTGATGAATACGAAGACTATTTTATCAAAACGGGCACGTATTCTTCCAAATACGAATTCCGCAACGCTCATATCCATAACCCGAAGGAAATCAATGAGATGGGCGAGTATTTCTTGTTCTTGAATCATCTGACATGCTTGATGGCAGGCTCCCTAAACAGTCGTTGCTGCTATGGCGCTAATACTACAAATGAGTGGGTCGTCAGAGAGTATATCAAGGATAAAGAGAACAATCCTACCATTTACAACGGTTTGCCGCTGCACACTGAATATCGCGTATTTGTGGATTTTGATACAAAGGAAATTCTTGGCGCAAGTCCTTATTGGCGCAGCGATGTTATGAAGAACGAATTCAAAGAAGTCAGCAGCCCACAGAAACGCCATGATTATGTTGTCTACAAGATGCATGAAGACATTCTGAACCAGCGTTACCACGAAAGCATTCAAACTATTCTGGCTGAGCTGAAGAAGGTTATTCCTCGCATTGAGTTGACAGGGCAGTGGAGTGTCGATGTAATGCGCAACGGCAATGATTACTACATCATTGATATGGCGCTTGCTGAGAACTCTGCTCTGAATGACTGCGTGCCGAGTAACCGTCTTCGTGCTTATCCGCAGCAGTGGCTGCCTGTGGCTCCGAATACCGAAACCTAAAAAGGGAGAACCATCATGAATACCATTTCACCCGTCTTCATCCATCAGCCGGATAGCTGTCACGGATGGGGCATTGAGTTCAATAAAGAGCGACCGTTTTGGGAGGCAGATGCCACCGCATTTGTCCGCGCCATGTACGATGAGATGCAGAGCCATGACAAGAGCTTTAGCTGGTTTCATCAGTGTGGCAGCGGGCAAGAACAGAATGGAAACTACTACGGTTACCAATTTTTCGAGGTTTGTTCTAAGACTGAGGAAAGCGATGCGAAGCGCATGGCTGAAATCATTGCCGAAAAGATTGGCACGAATGTTGTTTAATAAAGGAGCGTTAATTCATCATGGATACGCTTTCACCTAAAATCACATTGTTTGGTAAAACGATGAACATCAAGGAGTTTCTTACTCTCCTGTACGCAGAAGCCAAAACTTCGGGATACGACTCAAATACCGGGAACGTTTGGTGCCTTGCTTATCAACGCAATGTGTCCGCGCCGGGAATCCAGATGGACCAGTTGACGGAAGAACAGCGGCTGTATGTGTATGCCACAACGTTCTTTTCTTTTCTTTCTATTGGGAATAAAAAGAACACTCCTAGAGATTTCATCGTTAAAACGCAGGAATATGAGCGTGAATTTTGGCTGAGCGACAACATCAACAACCAAAAAGCCATTCTTCCGGACAAGAATATGTGGCGTAATTTCAAGGATATTTACTTTTACATTTCGACCGACTATGACACAGGCAACGATGGTGTTCCGTTTGCAGACCTTCTGCCGGAAGAACGCATCAATGCCGCCGCCTATTATGTGGAGGAACACCTCGAAGACTGGACGACCTTGCTTAGCTTCACTGTTCCTTACGCCCGGTACACGGATGTCCCCAACGCAAAATAAATCTCATCTTACTGGAGCCGCCTTCGGGTGGCTCCTTTTTCTTTTGTCAAAAATTGCGACCGGATGTATAATTGGAAAAAAGCGGAGGTGCAGTATGAGCATATACGGATAGCGGGGCAGAAATGCCAGAACCAAAACATCAAGAAGATACCAACCACATCTGAGGTGCCAGTTCAGGCACTTGTTGTCGAGTATACGATGCAACAGATTACAACATACAGCAATAATTGCATTTTGTTGCGAATTGCGTAAAATATAGGATGCAAATAAAAAGTGAGGTGAAGGAAAGGTTGTCGCAAATCAGAATTATCGCTCCCTATGGGGACAATTTCAGTGTCAGAGAATTTGTGGAATGGGAGTATAACGGCGGGAAAGAAGATTTTGAGCCCGATATGCACTGTAAATCATGGAATACATTGCCCATCGACGGAAAGCTTGGCCACATTGCTTGCAGTCTTTTTGGAGACCTCGCTAGTTTTGGCAGTTATCGCTGCCGTATTGGTGTCTCAGATGGGCATTCAACCTACTACTTCTTCTTTACTCAAGAAGGAAAGGACGAGGAGATTCTCCTCAGCCTTGCCGCTTTTGTAAATGTAATCTACACAAGTGCCGAAGAAACATGCAAACAGGGAACAGGGCTTACTTTTGCAGACTTACCTCTTGCGCAGAGACTTGATGTAATTGCAAAATATATCGAAAACAACTTTGAAGCATGTGTCGCAATGCTCGCCAATGTTCCTTATATGCAATGGACTTAATATTTTTTGCCATTTAGTGTTGCACATTTGTGCGAATTGAATAGAATTAAGAATGTAAACCAAAAAGTGCATCGGAGCGGTCAAACGCCGCTTTGTGCTATAAATTCCTCCCCCAAAAGGAGCAGGTTCGTAAGGAGCCTGCTCCTTTCTTTTTGGCAAAAAAGGAGAACCCATGAATCGAGAAAATGTTGCAAAACGTAATGCCAGTATCGTGCGGGATATACGCAATGGCATGCGGATTCGTGATGTAATGAAAAAGTATGATGTATCTCGCTACACATGCTACCGCACCATGCAAAGCGTAAATCGAAAAGAGAGACAAGCAAATTACAGTGACTGGAAAGCCAAGCGTGATGAAGAAATCGTCAATCGTTATGCCGATGGCGTCCCAGCAGAACAACTTGCTAAAGAGTATGGCGTTCACCGAGCCACAATATACCATATTCTTTCTGAGCACAACAAAGACTATCTGCGACAACGTGATGCCAAAAGACCGAACGCCACTCAATTGGCTCGTGAAGCACGGCAGCAAACATTTATCGAAGCTGTAAAAGCTGACCCGAATCGCTCAGTTATGAGCATTTGTGAAGAGTTTGGCTACTGTTCTTCTCACGGCTTTGCTCTTATCCATAAAGCCGGAATCTACCGTGGCCGAGGACGCAAAAAAGGAGCGAGCAACCATGACGAGGCTTGAGAAAATCCAGCGCCTGAACGCAATTGCAGCAGATTATGAGAAAGGCATGTCTCTGCCTGCCCTGGCAGAGAAGTACGGTGTCTGCGTACGGACCTGCTACCGTGCTATTGATAAAGATGCTGTAAAGGAGCGCACAACCGCTCTGAACAAAGAGACTATGCTGGATGCCAAAATCTTGAATGACTATGCCGCCAATATGTCTGTATCAGATATTGCAGCAAAAAATAGAACCACTCCGACTCGCTGCTATCGGATTGCAAAAGAAGCGGGGCTTTGTAGCTTGGAACAGGGACGGAATCGGCGGTCATCACGCCTTACGGAGCGCAATAAGGAAATCTATGCCAAACGAAAAGCCGGTGTCTCGGTCAAAGAGTTGGCAAAGGAATACCAGTTGAAGGTTCCGACTGTCTACTGTATTCTCGAACATATAGAATGGGGTGGCAAGCCATGAAAATTCGGCTGATTTTGTGCGCCGTGCTGACTTTCGCACTCACTGCTTGCTATCCCGTTAGCACGCTTCCTGCAGATGTTCCTGTCGGCTCAGCAAAAAGTGTCGTAGAAAAAGAATCGGAAAAATCTCCGGAAGAAGAATTCACAAACTGGCTAGAAGCAGAGCATATCACGCCGTATGCTTTTGGAGACTGGGGAGAGGCTTCAAACGGTTCCTTCACAGACGGCAAGTGGCACGATGTCAAGCTGCGCATCACAAAAGTCACAACGGAAAGCGAAAACGAGGACTACATCGAAAATGTCATCGCTTACAACAACACCTACGCTACTGTGAAATTTGGTGAAGATGAAACTACCAAGCTGGAAGACGGCATTGATGATGCCGAGCTTATAGTAGTGGATTACGAAGTAGAGCTTCCCGAAGATTATCCTTGTGACGGAAACGCAGATGTGAACCTGTCTGTTCGTGACCAAAACGGACAGTCACAAATGATTAAGCTCGTGACAAGTGAAGAACTTGATATGACTCCCGGCACAGTATACGCCAAGCGTGGTATCTTTGCACGCAAGCAGGGCGACACAAACTATGTGTTCGAATCCCTCCGCTATCAAAACGACGCCGCTATTGAAGGACTAGATGAAGGGGCATCCGCCAGAGCATTGGAAGACAGCTTTTTCTCCAACAAATAATACCCATACAAATTCGAATAACAACACCGGACCTGCTGCGAATATTGCGGCAGGTCTTTTATTTTTGAGGGAATAACATGAACGATAAAGACCGTACACTTCTTCGCTATGTAGTAGAAGGAGATATTCGTAAAGCCCAGCAACAGGCAAAAATCATCCTTGAGGGTATCACGACGGCAAAAGACGAGCAATTCAAGACCCGCTGTCTTTCTCAGCTCTCGGCAAAAGCGCCGGAGCTTATCGAACTTCCTTATAACATGCAAGGGTTACTTGTGGCAGAAGACGTCACTAATTTCCCGGAGAATCGGTATTTGCTCCGTGATTCCGAAAAAGCTGTAATAGAACGTCTACTGAAGACGAGAAAAGCCTCTCTCCGACTTAAAGAACTTGGCATTCACTACACATGTTCCTTGCTTCTGCAGGGCGAACCGGGAACCGGAAAGACCGAACTGGCACGATATATTGCATACAAAGCAGACTTGCCTTTCGTATATCTTAAATTCTCCGGGCTTATTAGTTCTGCTCTGGGGAAAACGCAGCAAAACATCGGGCATGTATTTGACTATGCTCGGCGTTCTCCTTGTGTGCTCTGCCTTGACGAGATTGATGCTATCGGCATGAGCCGTGGCGGAAAAGATGATGTTGCAGAGATGAGCCGCGTAACCATTGCTCTGATGCAGGAGCTTGACCGTCTCCCGAACGATGTCATTCTCATTGGCACGACCAACCGTTCTGACCAGTTGGACGCAGCATTGTTCCGTCGGTTCAGTTTTCTTCATCGCGTACGGAGCCTTGACAAGAACGATGCCGCCACTTTAGCAAAGATGTTTCTTGCATCGACGGGATACCCCACCACCGAGCACACCGTATGCGATGTACTCGAAACCATCGAGAGCTTCTATACAGCGAGTAATGTGACGAAAGCTTGCACGGACTATCTCGTCAATCAAATTGTCAATGAAGAGCAGGAGGAGAGCCATGCGTGATTTTGAGCCCCGTATTCGCATGAAGCGCGGGACTGTAGCAGAGGAGTACCCGGAAGTTGCAGCTATGTGGCATCCTACTGCGAATAGCTTTACCCCTTCAGATATTACCGCCGGAAGCAATCAGCGTGCAGCACTTATCTGCCCCGTGTGCGGTTATGGCAGCGATGGAGAATGGCGACCAACTGTCGCTTCGGCTTGTCGTACCAAGGGTGGCTGCCCGGTCTGCTCCGGCAAAATCGTAGTTAAGGGTAAGAATGATGTTGCCACCGTACATCCAGAAATTGCGGAGCAGTGGCATCCGACGCTCAATAAAATCAGCCCGGATGAAGTCTCTTCCGGCAGCGGGAAGCATGTCTTTCTCGTATGCAAAAACTGTGGATACGGCAAAAAAGGGGAGTGGTGTCCCGTTATTGCGTTTGCCTGCGGCAGCGGTGACAATCATACCGGATGTCCAGCATGCGCGGCCAAGGCGCAAAGTGAACGTCTCAAAGCCTATCACGAACGGCGCAGAAAGGGACGGTGATGTTATGCGAAGTCATTTGAGAGCTGAACCTATCATAAACGCTAAAAGAGATACTCCCTATAACATGAAAACGCAAAAAGAAATTGGATTATTGGGAGAAAAGGTTTGTAGGAACTTCCTCATAGATTGCTGCGCTAAGCACCGTTTTGGCTTCGTACGATTTGAAGATGTTCGAGATGTCAAAATGTATCAAGAAAGAGACATTGACTTTATTGTTTACACTTCAAGCGGGAAAACAATAACACTTGATGCCAAAGCGGATACATATACAACAGGAAATATTTTTCTCGAAATTTATGTTCCGGGTTTTAAGCTTGGGAAAAACGGCGTTCCTATCGCAAAGTATACAGAAAATGGAGAACGAGCCGGACAAAAACCCGGTTGGCTGTTTCGAGGAGCAGATTTTATTTTCTATTGTTTTTTAAACACAAAAGAAATCTTTGTTTTTGACAGGGAATGTGCGGCGTATTATGCTTGCGAATGTGCAATATCGGGAATGCCGCTGATTCCCATATATAGAACAGCAAAAAACGATGAAAACCGTGGAGATAACCGCAATTACTATGGCATGGGAATTTGTCCAAACGCCTTGCGAATGATGAACAGCAATATTATGAGAAATCATATGTGGCTGTGCCATTTCTAAAAAGGGCCTTATTATAATCCTTACACGAAAACTTATGACCATCCGAAAAAATCCGCCTGAGAATGTGAATTTTTCGCAAACAATTGCCTCATAAGCTACAAAAAAGTGTTATAGATTTGGTATAATATAGATAGGAAACGGAGGGAATTATTGTGAATCAAATCAACGCTGTAACGCTTGGAAAGCTCATTGCTGCACACCGTGAAGGCGACGAGCAGAAGTTCAAAACCTATGTTGATTTTATCGCCAAAGCCTATGAAGAACAGGGAAACGACCGTGCCGCTAACATCATCCTCAGCAACTATACGGGTGATTATGGCGAGCAGGGGAAGGTCGTTCTGGATGAACCAACCGAACAGACTACATACTACGAGACAGGCTGGTATGAGCCTGATGTTTTGGGGTCCGGTGGCTCCTATCGCGGAGTTATAAAAGCAACTTCCGAGGAAGAAGCATTGCAACGGCTGCTGAAACACTCTGCCGACTATGCACATCGTATCACCGTATATAAGAAAGACGGCAAAACCATAAAGCGGGAAATTTCCGAGTATGACCAGTGGGAAAAGAGGTGGTTAACATAAGAAAGACGGCAAAATCGTAAAGCGGGAAATCGCCGAATACGACCAGTGGGAAAAGAAGTGGTCAACAACCCCGCCTAAACCGGCTCGCCGGTTATAGACGGGGCTTGCGGGGCAACTCGTAAGCCCGGTTGATTAGCCTTGGTGAACGGCAACTTCGGTTGCTGCGAACTCCGTTATGCATTTGATGAGCAATCATCTTCATAATATAGGCACCCCGATTATGCTCCACAAGTGTCGGGCTCTGCGGGCAGTGTATGTATCAATGACGCAAGCCATTGATATGTATTACGTTAAAAATCTCTAAGGGTAGGAGATGTGCGGCTGCCATGTCGAAAGGCTAAAACAGTGCATAACATTGGCGAAGTGGACCACAGGGCGCAAGCCCTGACTTATAGTTTTATTACTATTTTACGAAAGGAGTGCCTTGCATGAGCACTTGCGTTTGTGTTCTCAGCAACAATGGTGAACGCTTAATGCCTACCATCCGTCTTGGCAGGGTACGCCATCTTCTGAAAGACGGAAAAGCAAAAATCATTAAGCATCATCCATTTACTATCCAGTTACTGTATGACAGTAAAACAAACACGCAGCCCATCGAAATCTGTGAGGATGTTGGCTACAACTACATCGGCATCAGTGTGAAAAGTCAATCTCACGAGTATGTATCTGCGCAGTATGATACATTACAGGATGAGAAAGCCTGCCACGACAGTTGTCGTAAGTTGCGCCGCACCCGCAGAAACAGACTGCGTTACCGTAAACCGCGTTTCGATAATCGCAAACGCGGCGAGGGTTGGCTTGCTCCTTCTTTGAAACATAAGAAAGAACTCAATGTCAACGTTGTTAAGATGTATTGTACAGTAATGCCTATTACTCATGCAACGGTTGAGGTTGGCTCTTTTGATACGATGCTTGTAAAAGCAATTCAGGAAGGAAAAGTCATTCCTGAGGGAGCAGACTATCAAAAAGGTCCTCGCTACAATTTGGCAACCTTGCGGGAAGCGGTATTTTACCGCGATAACTATGTCTGTAAAATTTGTGGGCGTAAAGCTACAGAAGGTGCGATTTTACATATGCACCATATGTTCTACTGGAAAGGTCGTCACGGCAACAGCCTGAACGAACTTCTAACAGTATGCGAAAAGTGCCATACGCCTGCCAATCACCAAAAAAGCGGTAAGCTTTATGGTTTCGGAGAAAAGATTAAATTTGCCGACCTTTCCGGTGCAGCTTTTATGAATACTGTTAGGTGGCAAATCGTCAATGAACTCTACGTTGCTTTTGGCAAGCCATTTGTTACAATCACTTACGGCGCAATGACAAAAGAAAAGCGTATCGCGCTTCAGCTTGAAAAAAGCCATAACAATGATGCATATGCAATGGGTGAATTTCATCCAAATCTCCGTTGTATGTTTGAGCACTATGAAAAGGCAAGGCGTAACAACCGTATCCTTGAAAAGTTTTATGATTCTCGCTACATTGACATTCGTACAGGAGAGATAGCCACCGGAAAAGAACTCTTCAACGGTAGAATTAACCGTAACCACAAAAAGGATTCGGAAAATCTGCACAAATACCGTGGCAAGAGGACATACGCAGGGCATCGTGCTCTGTTACGCAAAAAGGTGAATCTCAATCCGGGTGATTTAGTCTCTCTCAACGGAGAAAATCTCATTGTGCATAGCACTCATACCAAAAAGAATGGTGCTGTAAATGTAGAGTTCGAGACACCCGCAAAAAGCGGTCAAAAATCCGCAAGCCTTAAAAAGCTTAAAATTGTAAAAGCAGCAAATTCCATACATCCCGCATGGAAAAAAATATCTTAATCATTAAAAGAAAGGAGTAGCAGGGTATTTGTGCTAACTGAGTACACTTCAAATTGCCTCTTGGTTAGTGCATTCCTCACCGCCTAAGTCGCAAGCGACTATAGACGGTGTACCCTGCACACATAATTTAATGAAGTGGAATGTATTTTCTCTCGAAGCCGTTAAAGAGGCATTAAAACCCAAGTTTGTGTTGGAGAAAGTCCGCTATGTGACGGACGACGAAGAGTACGGCGAGGGCGAGTCTACGCGCCTTGTTTTTCGCAATGTAGAAGAGATGCCGGAAATCGACTATATTAAGCGGACCGTCTGCACATTCATTCAGGACACCTATGTTCATTTTAAGGACAAAAGCCTCAAGCCGATGCGTATTTGGCAGGATAACCTCAATGAAAGCGAGGACCATATCCGTTATTCCACAAACAACCTTGTGTCGCCACCGCTGGGACTCATTGGCGAAACATACATTTCTGACGAAAGCCACACACACAAGTGGCTGGTAGCCCAAGGAGGAACTGAACTTCTTGAGAAAGCGTCCGTCAGCATTGATGTTGATGTGATTTACGCCTATGACAATGTCGATAAGGTTGAGAAAAGTTCCGAAAACGGCGAGGTACATGGCGTTCTCATCAACAGTACAATGTATCTGCGCGAATCGGAAATCAAACAGGTTGCTCAGCTTATTAAAGATGAAAAGCTCCGTAACCGCGTATTGACGCTGATGCGCTCTCATCGCCGTATTGTATCGGCTCCCGAAAAAGAAAATCGCAATATTCGGGAAATCGCATCCGCACAGATGCTGGGTCAGGGGTGAAATTGTGAAACACAAAATCTCAGAAATCGGCGCTCAGATGCTCGAGTACCAAGAACAGCTTGCCCGTGAATACAAATACAAACCCATCCCGCGTACCTTCTTCTCCGATGTGAGAGCCAAGTTTCAAAAGGCATTGCCGGAATGGTGCAATGTGTCCGGTGACACGATTTCGCTCGAAACCACCAACGGTACGGTCATTACCAACGGGTACAACCGTATCGTGATTGGCGACTACGGCGCATTTGTTGAGTTTTCACGCGTACAAGCCTATATGCGGCGTCTGAAAATCAAAGAAGGGCAGGCTTATCGCGTAGAAGACCCGCGCTATGCCGAACATGTCAAATATCTCTGGCTCACGGCAGATGATGGTTCGGATGTGAAGGTATACGACCAGAAGCGTCCGGTAGAATATGCGGATTATAAGCCGGGGATGCTGTATGTCAGTGTATATGAGGTGTTCCCACACATCTAAGAAAATAAGAAGTTCTACCCAGTTCAGGGTGGGCTTTTTATCGAGAGCGCCGCAAAGACTACTGACTCACGGAGGTAACCGACAATGGTAACGTTTATTGTTGATGATGATATCGAACTAAAGCCTTGCCCGTTCTGTGGTTCTACAGCCGGGTTATATGCAAGCTATGAAGGCATGTATGCAGTGCGGTGCAACTACTGCCGCATCGGAACTGTCCTCATAAAAAACGAACAGGACGCGATTGAGTTGTGGAATCACAGAACGGAGGTAACGAACGATAACTAACGCAGACAAAGCAATTGCATTGCGCCCATCATACTGGGCAAGCGTATCTGGCGGAAAAGATAGCCTGTATATGCTCAATTATATACTGCACAATCTGGACAGATACCCGCTTGACGGCGTGGTTCACTTTGAACTCGAAATCGACTACCCGTTTATACATAACGTTATCGACTATATGGAAACGGAGTGCAAGCGAGCTGGCATCCAATTTGTGCGAATCAAGCCGAGGAAAATGTGGGAAGAATTGTATGATAAATGCGGTTTCCCAACAAGAAAAGTAAGATGGTGTAACGGTCACTATAAACTTGATGCAAAGCGGCAACTATCCGAATGGCTGAACGAAGTCGGTTTTTATGTAGTAAATTACATAGGCTATTGTGCCGACGAAGAACGCCGTTTCAACAAGCGGTTGAGTGCCAAAAAGTTAGAGATATACCCTCTCGCAGAAAACGGCATTAACGAAGATGTGATTTTGGAATGGGCAAAGACACAGCCTATTTTCAACAACTACTACAAAACCAACAAGCGCTGCGGTTGTATGTATTGCCCGATGTCCTCGTTTCTTAACTTTGCCTATCTCTATAAATACTACCCCGAAAATTTCCGGTATATGCTTGAAAAAATGCGGGAAACGGAAGAATTGAGAGAGAAAGAGCTTGGTAGACCGTTCTCTGTGATTTCATCGAATCCCAAATATAATGCGGATTACTTGGAACACATCGTCAAAACGAAATGGCTCAAAAAGCTCAACGAAATGGAGATGACCAACAATGACTATGTCGATGCGTATTGCGTCGGTGTGGATGTGGATGGTCACACCACTGTCCACTAGGTTGCATTAAAGAGTATTGGCAAAAAGGTGTTTTATCGAGTTTAGCTGTGGGGAGAATGTCAATTGGGTGAAAGCATGAGCAGTGAACCAAAAGTAATCACTTCCTTTGAGGAAGCACCGCAATCGTTGCGCGATAAATGCGATAAAGAAGTTTTGCGAGCTTTTTTTAATGCACACTTCTCAATTACAGAAAAAAGTGTGAATGACGATAAAAGATTCTATCTCGATGATGGACGCAGAATTAAGGACGATGATATTCTTGTCGCCTACATGAAAGATAGGAAAGTCTGGACAGAACCCGGCGTTGAAATTCGTACTATAACAGGCGAACTCACAAACAAGTTTGGAGAAAAAAAGCTCAAAGATTTCTTTGCAGCAGGATTTTTCTTAACGAAAAAACGCATTAAAAAGAACAAATGGAGATATTATTTGCCGGACGGCAGATGCTTGGATAGTGAAAAGAAACTCGATGACTTTTTACTCGAAAAGCTGCGTCCAGCTTTTAACAAAGAGTTATGTGACCGCGTAATTGACATGGCAGCCACGGCAGGGCTTGAATTGAAGTTGACCAGTGTCCAAAATGCTTTTCCGGATTCTTTCGTATCGTCCACGCAGAGATTCGCGGAATCGCTAAGAGACATAAAGATGATGTTTCGGGGATGACGACCTACTTAACGGACATCATGGCGGGGCTAAGAGAGGGTTCACCCGCTTTTTCTCATGCAGGCATCGTATAGGGGTTAATACACCAGCCTTCCAAGCTGGTCACGCGGGTTCGAATCCCGCTGCCCGCTCCACCGTCGCCGTCACCGTACGCCACGACATTAAATTTGGCGAGCATGGTTCAGAGAACCCGCGCCAAGGAAGCCCACTGCGTGAGCGGTGGGAGGAATTGGCGCATGAGTTTTCAAGAATGATGAATGTGTACAATCTGTAAATAAGAAAGCCACTTGATTTCTTTTTGCATCAAAAAATGTTATAATGCCGGTATAATCAATCAAGGAAAGGAGGGCTATTATGGCTTTCGGAAACAAGAATAGTACGCCATCGTTTGCGTTGACTCTTCCTATGAAAGTAACTAAGCAGGATGAAATTTTTCTTTCCAAAAAGTTTCGCATTGGATGCATGGTTTACAACCAAATGGTTACGAAAACCACAAAGATGTGGCATCAACTGCGTAAAACGCGTGAATACAAAAATCTTGTGAAAGCCATAAAAGCTGCTCCTGCCAATAGTGATGAACGAAAAGCACTCTTGGTGAAGCGTTCCAATTTGATTAAGCAGGCAGGCTTTTCCGAGGGTGTCTTCCACAAGCTGGTTGTACCTTACCAAAAAGCGTATAACGTAAATTGCGATGTCGCTCAAAAAGTAGCGTCCGCCGTTTGGAAGGCATGGAACGATTTCTTTTACGGGAAAGGAAAAACCGTACACTATAAAAAGTTGGACGATTTTGTAACCCTTTCCGGGAAGAAAAATAACTGTGGTATATTCTTTCGCCCAGCAAATCATACGGTGAGTTCTTTGGAGTCCGCCAAGCGAAAAGCGAAAAACTCTATCGAAAAAAGATACTTCGATGCTTTTAGAAAGCCAGATGCCAAAGAGGGCAAAGAGGTAGTTCTTCCCGATGAAGTGAAAGCACAAATAGAAAAAGAGATTGCCGATGCCACGGCGAAAATTGAACCGTATATCGGAGATGGCAATCTGCGTATCATTTACGAGAAGCACGAATTCCTTGTCAAAGTGCGCAACCCCGATACTCAAACGGGCAAGTATCAACAGGAGGCGCTAAAATGCGGCGTTAAGTATTGCCGCATTGTTCGCTCATGGGTCGGTACTAAATGGAAGTATTACGCTCAACTTATTTTGGAAGGCTATCCGCCCATCAAATGTGACAGTAACGGAGTTGCAAAACACCCTGTCAAGGAAGGTCGCATTGGCATAGATATCGGCACGCAAACCATCGCGTTTTGCGGTAAAGATGTTTGCGACCTTCGTGTACTTGCACCGTCTGCTATAGCTGAAGCTCGCAATGGTCTTATCAAGGAAATCGCTCGCATTATGCGGCAGATGGACCGTTCGCGTCGTGCGATGAATCCGCAATACTTTAACGAAAACGGAACCGTCAAACGCTTGAAGCGCAAGAATGGACATAAGCAAATTCGTCATTGGAACTATAGCAAGAACTATTATCGGTTGCTGCATAGGCTGCGGGACTTGAACCGCAAACTTGCTGCTGTACGCAAGACGGAGCATTATATTCTCGCCAATGAATTGCTGACATACGGCAACGAATTCGTAGTTGAAGATATGAACTACAAAGCCTTGCAGAAGCGCAGCAAGAAAACAAAAATCAATCCGAAAACCGGTAGAGCGCATACCAAAAAGCGGTTCGGTAAATCTATCGGACGCTGCGCTCCTGCTTTGTTTATAACAATTTTGGGGCAAAAAGCAAGTCGTTACGGCGGCAGTGTTATCAAGGTCAGCACCTTTGAGACGAAAGCCTCGCAGTTTGACCATACCGACGATAGTTATACAAAGAAAAAACTGTCCCAGCGTTTTGCAAAACTTTCCGACGGAACCATTGTTCAGCGAGATTTGTATTCCGCATTCCTTTTATTACATCTTAGAAAGAATCTTCAATCCTATAACAAAAAAAACATTAAGAAAGATTTCCCGCAGTTTAAGAAACTGCACGATGAAACAAAAGAGCGCTTGCAAAACAGCCACGAGTGGTTGCCTTCTAGCGTAGGATTCTAAAACACTTACAATTTAAGGGGTTTCGACGTAGCCCCATTGATTGCCTTGAAGTGCTGCTTTCAGTAGCACTTGATAGGTGAAACCCTTATTAAGGGGATATCTACACTTTTTATGCTGGCTTTTCGGGCATTTTGTCCTGCCTTTAAGCTTCGCTTTGGGTAGTAAGTACACTGGTCTATCGAAAGATAGTGTATCCGGCAGCTTTTGCTGTTGGAAAACCCTGTAACTGCATTGCGTCAGCATAGAATCCCACTCCGTGAGGGGTGGGAGTACGTCAATTGTGGTCCGCTGTCGAATGCCCACAGACAGCCAAAAAATCAATCGGCAAACAGGTGCTGCACCTGAAGGTATCCGAAAGTCTCAGCATCAGTCGCGAATGGTGCTGAAAAACATCGGAGAGGATACAGCGCAGAATCCTCCGGGGTTGCTACCGGATGGTGCTGGACGCGAGGTTAGCTTCCTCGCTGAGGGGTGATAACCAGCATAAAACACCCTACCGTGCTTGGTTAGCTCAGTTGGTAGAGCAGCGCATTCGTAACGCGCAGGTCGGCAGTTCGAGTCTGCCATCAAGCTCCACGGTCCGATTGGGTGACGCGCTCTTTGAGAATCCGCCCAAGAAGCTTCCAACGGGGGCATGCACCTGTTGGCGGTTGGCTAAGTCCTGTCGGAAGTCGTCGGCACCGGAACCGAACACGAATGGGCAACGTAAAGCCTCGCATGGCAGAGCGTTATCTGCTACAGTGCATGACAACTCTAAGCAGAAAGGAGATGATACCAATGGAGCAGGCAATTATCAATGTCGAAGGTACGTCCACGATTGAAACCGCAGCAGCAGCCAAGAAGCTGATTGAGACATTCGGGAGCCAGAACATCCGTGCTATCTCGGTCAAACGTGTGAACGAGAACAGCAACGAGGTCGTTGTTGAGCTCGATTTTGTATCTGGCTTAGCACCGCATCTGCATGGGTTTACAATGCGCGTCAACGGACTGACGGCGGGCTATGCTGGTACTGGTCCCTCAAACCTGTATGAGGTCCTGCAGGCGGCTGGCGTAAGCGAAACGCTGGTAACGCGTGAAGACATCACGCAGAAGGATGCCAAAACTATCCCGCTGCATCTGGAGCGCGAGGTCAAACAGTACGGCGGCTATCAGTACGCCTAAAGAAAGCATTCCCTATGTCGACAGCCTCTTTGGAGGTAGGGATGAACAATAGACAGCACGAGCGTCTAACAAAATGTCGAATTAAGATTGAAAATGGACTTGATTGCGTGTACTGTATCACGGTACACGAGTCATTTTCGTGTGGAGCCCTTTGGCGGGTGCATCCCGCCATCATGGGGATATAGCTCAGTTGGGAGAGCACCTGCTTTGCAAGCAGGGGGTCGAGGGTTCGAATCCCTTTATCTCCACCAACAGGGTCGCTTCGTTTTCTGCGATGGCCTACCCTGGGCTTGATTGTGTACTGTTTCGTACAGTACGAGTCATTATCGCGCGGAACTCCTATAACTACGACCACGAAGACGAACGCCTCGTCCGCGCCGCTTGGACAAGCGAATTACACGGGGCATCGTCAAGCCGAAAAAATGCAGTGTCGAGTGGCGAAATCGGCTGCGACATTGGCGAGGAGCACCACCCTCGTCAGTCTCCCTTGCTAACAACCTCCACGAGGTGGGAGATGGGCAACAGATGCCAATAACATCTGGCTAATAGTAAGCAATCAAAGCGCGGACCTCCTTTAAAAACCATGCCACGTGCATTACACATCTTGCCGCGCTCCGGTCGCTACGTCCCGGTAAAACAAGATATGCAACAAGCCGTAACAATCATACCGTGTGGCGAAACCGGCTGCGGTATGGGCGGGATAAGTTCCCGCCAGTTACTCAATCAAGACAACCTCTGCGCGGTGAGTGACAGGCAACGGATACAATGTATCCGGCAAATCGTCTTATAAACAAAATACATGGTTGGGTGTCCGAGTGGTCTATGGAACCGGTCTTGAAAACCGGCGATGCCGCAAGTGTCCGTGGGTTCGAATCCCACCCCTACCGCCATATCTGCCGGGTATCGTCCCGGCTTTCTTTGTTTGTTGGAGTCATAAAATGAGCACTACTATCACTTGCCTTGAGAAAATTGATATTCGCCGTGGAGACAAGGACGCAGATGATGCAAGGCTCTATCTTGTAAAATACCTGCATCAGTTCATTGACATGGTCGGTATCTTGTCGTTGGAAGTCTATGACTTTGCCATCGAAATTGAAGGCGACTTAATTTCGTGGTGCGAAGGTAAAATCGGTGGTTCAAAGTCTCAGCCGGAAAAATCCGAGTGGGAAGAAGAAATCGTAAAACATCGTGCCGTTGATGCCATTGACTGCATCTTGAATGATGTCGATGCAACTGTTATACTTTCCTATAAGGTTACATATAACTCCTACAAAGTTAAATTCGGGAAAGAATACTGGAACTACATCTTGCAAGGGCTTTTCAGCAAAGAAATGGTCTTCCACGGGCTGCAGTACGATGATACTGCGAATGTTTCAATGCTGCACCTTGAGCACGGGGAATTCGCAGACGAACCCGCTCCTGTACCCAAAGAAAAGGTAGACGATATCCCTATCTGGCATTGCTGCCAGCTTGAGATAAGCTGGGATACAGAAGATGTATTCACAGCAGGGCAATTCACCCGATTGGAGAAAGCAATCGCCTCCGTTCGTGATTTATTCGTTGATAAAAATAACGATATAGCTGTCATCGAGGGCGACTCGCTCTTCATTTGCTCTCAAGTTATCATCCCAAAAGAAAGCGTTCCCAGATTTTGCAGCTTCTTGACCGTGCTATACAAAATTGCAAGAGAACACGGCAAAACGATATATGACAGCATGCAATTTGTCCCTTGGTATTTTCAAGAATTCGCCGTAATGTCTATTGACTTTGACAAGGGTATTGCGTTACCAACCTATTATAGATACTAAGACGGAGAAAATACTATGACCAAACAAGAACTCACCGAGATGGTCACAAAAGCCAAATTGTGGGCAATCGAAGCTCACGCCGGGCAGAAAGATAAAGCAGGGAAGGACTACTTTGAGGCACATGTCTCTGTGGTCGCCAAGGGCGTTAAAGGAGACCCGGTAGCTGAAGCAGCCGCTTTCCTGCATGACACAGTGGAAGATACCACGCTTACGATGGAGGACATCCGAGCAGCCTTCCCGAAAGAGGTTGCTGATGCAGTAGAAGCCTTGACACGCAAGAAAGGGATGTCTTACGCCGAATACCTTTGGCACATTCAGCAGAACCATACTGCTATCAAAGTAAAACTCTCTGACCTGCGCAACAACATGGATTTGAGCAGGTTACCGCACGAACCGACTAAGAAAGACCTCGCGCGAACGACGAAGTATAGCCGAGCCTATGCAATGCTCAGTGGCATCCACGATACCCCTTATAGCATCTCTGAGGTAAACCCTTACGCACTTTACGACTACCTTCTCTCTACCGGCTGGGAGAAAGCAGAAAAGCAAAAGAAAAGCAGTGAAGTAGTCGTTCTGAAAGCGCCTGCTGATAGCCTTACTATTTCGGTTCCTATCGACATGACGCTTCCGGACTATGAGACGATGATGGGTGAAGCCGTGACCAGACTGTGCGTACACGAGGGCGCTCCGCACCCCGATGTTCTGGATACAATCATCCATTGGAAGCCGTTGCCGAAAGAACAGTAAGCAACCTCATAGACTTGCGTTTCTGTTGCTGCTCTTGTGGCTAAACTGTTAATTTCGCGGCTCAAACCACTATATATTGTGTTTTCGTATTGACTATTTCCACATGATGTGGTATAATGATGATACTGAAACAACGAAAGGAAATCAGCCGATGTTCGCCACTATGTTGAACCAACAGAATAACTCACAAGGGCTGTGGAGCATAAATCTCCTCGGTCAAGTTGTGCTGTCTGTTCAGGGTCATCATAGCGCGGTAGTTGCGGGTTAAATAAAGCCTGCACCCCATCGGAAGTTCCGTTTCATCACGCTATGACAGCACCCTCAGGCATAAAATGTCTGCCGGGTGCTTTTTACATGTTGGGTTGTCGCCAAGCGGTAAGGCACGGGACTTTGACTCCCGCATTTCGCGAGTTCGAATCTCGCCAATCCAATTTGACGATATGTCGTTATTATTCAAGCGATGTAAAGTCATCCATGCCATACAACATCCGAAAAAGGAGGTGATTCTAATGGCTACCGCACGCAAAACTGCTGTTATCTATGTCGAGGTCGGCGCAGACAAGAAGCAGGTCAAACTGGAGGACATCCAGAAGGCGGTCAAGACTGTCGAAGGCACCAAGAATGCCTACGTCAACGCTGCCGACGCCGCAGTGTATTGTGTCGATGCTGACGGCAAGACCACGAAGGTCGAGCTGTAAAGCGTCTTTTCCCGTCGCCCGTTAAGCGGACGACTTCGTGGGAGTTTAGCTCAGCAGGGAGAGCATCTGCCTTACAAGCAGAGGGTCAGTGGTTCGAGCCCGCTAATTCCCACCAAAGGTTTCTGATTTCCTCAAAAAATCAGTGGTGGAGCTGATGGGTTAATACCATCACAAAACAGTGCATGTGCTGCCAATCACATGCCTTTCATGGGCCCGTAATGGTTTTCGACAGGGTATGGAAGATTTCATGTCGCGGGTATGGTTCCGCCTCAAGGACCACCTTAAAAAGTAACTGACAACAATCGTTACGCTGCTCCTATCGCTGCCTAATAGGTAGACGGAGACCAAAACAACGCACCTTTCAGTAGGTAAGCGTGTGAGGTTCAAAGGTTTACTGAATATGTACGGCACAGAATAATGTCGGAACCGTCTGAAGTCTAAGTACACCAAGACGTAAATCATGGTGAGCGTGGTCATCTGTCCGCTGCAAAAGGTTCGTCGCACGACCAGACAAACAGTTCAAAGTTGTCAATCATGTGGCTATCGCGTAAGTAATCATGGAATTGGATATATTTTGGACACGAGTTCGAATCTCGTCGGGTCCACCAGAATATAACGCATCTGCGTTATATACAGGCGGTGCAAAATCCGCCATCATGCTCCCGTAGCTCAGTTGGTTAGAGCATCTGACTGTTAATCAGAGGGTCGTCCGTTCAAGCCGGACCGGAAGCGCCATAAGGGCTGTTTGTTCAACGGTTAGAACTCTTGGCTCATAACCGAGGTACGCGGGTTCGACCCCTGCACAGCCCACCAAATCGCGTTGCTACGCTATTTTTTACGCAACAACCGTCCGGCAGTACGTCAACTGCCATCATATGCTCCCGTGGTGGAATTGGCAGACACGGTGCGCTCAAACCGCACTTTATTGAGGGTTCAAATCCCTCTGGGAGTACCATGTCCAGCAGTGCGATAACTGCTAATCTGTGGGTTGTTAGCTCAGTCGGTAGAGCAGCGGACTGTTAATCCGCGTGTCGCAGGTTCAAGCCCTGTACAACCCGCCATATGTCCAAGTGGCGGAATGGCATACGCGCTGGTCTAAGGAGCCGGTTTTTGTGAACTCAGCTTCCACTTCGGACAGTCGCTCATGATTGCAGCCTCCACGTGGCGAGCGACGGGCAACAATCAGTGTAAAGCTGGTTGGCTAATGCTAAAGATTAAAACAAATCTCGCCTCGAACAATCGCTCACGATTTCCGCCGTGAGCACCAACAAAGCCTGTGCTTTGCAGAGCGTAGGCTCACATTTTTTAAGAGAGAGTTCCCAATGAGCAAGCATCTACTAGGCTCAGACCGCGTCCTTCACGAAGGCGCTGGCTACCGTAACAAGTACACACTTAAAAGCCCCAAGCCTCCGGTTGGCAGGAGAGAGAACCCATCCAACTCGAAGCAAGAGGGTGTAGATGCAGTGTACATCCCCGATACCGTCAAATGGTGTAGCAAAAAGTAAACCACAAGTTGATTGACCTACCACGCAGATGTGGTATAATGTAATCAGAACGAAACGAAAGGAGACAACCGAAGATGCTGTGCAAGACTGTTAATGCTGTGTCGTTTGCTGAGTATAGTTATGAATCTGAATTCGAGTCCTACGAATCCAGCTTTATTTCCCATACTCCTCGACAGGCAAAAACAGACAATGTACAGATGCGGTGCGTCTCTAAACGATAACTGCATTTTCACACGCTGCTTGTCGAGTCATTTCGGCAGGCAGCGCTTTTTTGTTGCCTGCAATATAGAAAGGCAGCAAGAAAATGAACGTTCCAACAATCGATATCCAGCAGACAGGTGCCAATATCAAGGCACTGCGAAAAGCAGCAGGCATCAAGGTCAAGGATGTGGCAGACACGCTCGGTGTATCCACACAGGCGGTAGCCAAATGGCAGGCAGGCACTGCACTTCCTACCATCGACAACCTTGTGATTCTCGCCGCGATGCTCGATACGAAAATTGATGACATCCTTGTCATCGCATAAACCCTCGCCGCAGGATTGCGGCTATATGGCCGAATAGACGAATTGGTTAAGTCGCAAGCCTTTCACGCTTGAGAGTATGGGTTCAAGCCCCATTTCGGTCACCATCTGCTTCTGTAGCTCAGTTGGTAGAGCAGTAGGTTGAAGCCCTATGTGTCGCTGGTTCGATTCCAGCCGGGAGCACCACGAGGCTTATGCCTCCTTATATGTGCCGGTATGCAAGTGGTTAAAGTACGCGGTCTGTAAAACCGTTCCGTTACGGTTCGCTGGTTCGAATCCAGCCCGGCACACCATAAGGCCCCTTCGACAAGTTGGTCTAAGTCACCACACTCTCAATGTGGAGTCAGCAGTTCGAGTCTGCTAGGGGCCACCATCGCACCTGTGTTAAAAGGTGCATCATGCAGAGGTCGCCTAACGGTAGGGCAACGGACCGCTAATCCGTCGCGAGGCAAAACGGCACTCACTACGAAGTGCCAATCAATCCCTCGCCTGCGAGTTCGAATCTCGCTCTCTGCGCCATATGCATGTGTGTCCGAGTGGCTAATGGAACTGGTCCAGAAAACCAGCGGTCAGAAACGGCCCGTAGGTTCGAATCCTACCACATGCGCCATGAAAAGTCTCCATAGTCTGCGATTATTCGTGGATTTTGGAGACTTTTTCTTGTTTGATGCCATAATTTATGGTATAATAGCAACAGAAAGCAACAAATAATGGAGTATCATAAAATGCAAAAATACGATTTCATTACGAAGCAATATGCCCCGTACACACCACCTCAGAACGGGCACTACGACATCATGGTTTATAGCAATGAAGAGTTAAATTGCGCTGCGTGCGGGCATATCATCAACGAATACAACGCGTACACATCGGCAGTCATCCAGAACGATATTGGCATAGGCTATCTAATTTGCAAGAACTGCTACGACCATGAGCTCAAAGTCAGAAAAGCTGTAAAGTAAAAATTCAACAAACCCACCATCTCCTACGAACAGTATTTTACTGAAAAGCGTAGGAGATTCTTGTTTTTTGTGGTATAATGAGCAAAATAGGCAAAACGCTTTATCAAAGGACACATAACCATGCCGAAAGTAAACAGAAACAAACAACACACAGATTTCAGTTTGCTTCTTTCTGAACTGCAGGAAAAAGATAAAGATACAGGAAATGCCACACTTACCAGCAGCACTAAAGCATTTCCTACTTCAAACGAAATTAGCCGAAATCGAAATACCGCACTCAGTAACCCAGAAATTCAATTCGCTATTGTCACAAGCGGAAAGAAGCAAACATTACACGACAAGACTTGCAAACAATTGAGAGAAATAGCAGATGAAAAAATAAAATTCATTAAAGCATTCCCACAACAGAAATATTCTATATGCAATGTCTGTCACTTACTTATCTGTCTTCGAATAGGAGCAAAGGATAAAAATAAAGGCAAGGAATACAAAACATTCTTCAAAAAAGCAAATGCAACAAATGACCTGATATTCAAGACATACACTGACTATAAACTTCAGACAAGAATCCAAAATGAATCAACCATCATTGTCTGAAGCAAAGAAGATACTTGGAAAATCGAAATAACAAGCCAATACGGGAATGTCATTCTCTGGCACAACAACTACTACATTGCAAAAGATGGCAAACGAAAGACATTACCAGAATTTCACAATCAATTCCCAAACGAACCCGGACTAAAATTTTCTAAAGCAATCAATTGTATTGCAAAGTATTCTCCCTCATACCATATTGAACAAAAAGAATTGGAAAAAATAGAGCCAAGCATACTCATAGTAATCCATCACCTAAAGCAAGAAGAAAAGCAGCGGTCCACAATAATCGGAGCTTTTCTTTACAGAATTAAGCTGACACTCTACACCAATGGGTATCATAGCCACTCAAAGCTAAAACAAACCATACAAGAATTTCATATCGTAAGAACACCAAATGAAACACCGAACGAAAATGGTCGCTATTGTATTGTTTACAAGTCAAACACTGTGTATGCTTATAATATAGGCGTATTTGACACACAAAAACAATCATTTACAAAATCTTACAGCAAGGACTTGATAACAAACATTGCAAATGTCGTAGCTTGGAAAAAGCTGTAGTATAAGCCGCTTCTACTTAGTATGCGGCTTTTTCTTTGCCAAAATATATGTACAATCTGTTACTATCTGCTTATCTATGTTGTAAAAATTGCAATTTTATGGTATAATAAGAATTAGCAAAAAGAAAGGATTTTGCCGTATGTACATTGATTTCACAAACAAGCAGTATTGTTTGATTCTCCACATCTTGGCAGTTATGAAGTCGTTCTACAACAACGACTTTCACTCTATCTGCAAAGAAGTAG
>UMKJ01035040.1_pt1 | contig 24376 bp, 22 predicted proteins | sample 1966301 | NCBI WGS metagenome assembly UMKJ01 (sample SAMEA4836173, study PRJEB28245) | human gut metagenome | biome: gut microbiome; material: fecal sample | place: Denmark | collected 2008
TTTTATTTATACCCACACCTTTTTGCTACTGAGCCCTTTTTTGTATATACCCGGCAACACAGAAGTTTCATCATTCTTGCAGGAGAGCGCAAGAGCATTCCGTACATGGGAAATGGCAAGAATATGTCTCAACACAAGGGATGAACTAATAATCATTGACCTGAACAAGGTTGCATTCATGCGCGCAGACGGCAACTACACAAATATCATGTACATTGACGGGCAGGCGGTGGTGCTCTCGTTAGGGCTTTCAAAAGTCGAGGCACTCGTGGAGCTGGCATATCCCAAAGGAACGAAAAGCCCCTTTGTGCGCATGGGCAGGAGTATGATAATTAACCAGAGCTACCTTAACAGAATAAACATACTGAAACAGAGACTATACCTGTATGACTATAAAAACCACGTGTACAGCCTTACCGTACCTAAGTCTCTGCTGAAAGAATACAGGGAAATAATCAGAAAACAATATACTACGGAAAATGAATAAGATTCTAATCGGAAGAAACGGCGGCCAGCCTTTTGTCATAAAGGAGGAAGGGGTAAGTGCCGTGCATGCCTCATTGACAATTACCGATAGTGGAATATGGGTGCTGAAAGACGAGAAATCGACCAACGGTACGTTTGTAAGGAACTCCGGCGGATGTTTTGAGCGGATTGAAGTAAGGAGGATTAGTCCGTCCGCTGTCATCCGCCTTGGCGACGAGACCGTCAACGGCATCACCTTCAGAGCCTCAAGACTGATGGAAACAGATCCAAGCAACTACTCCGCAGAGTTTCGCAAATTGAAGAAGGACTATGCAGAGTACTTTGAAAGCAGGAAAAAAATACACAAGCGAACGATGATGAAGAAGTTTATCCCTCTCGTAATATCTGTAATATGTATTGTAGCCTCCATTCCTTTAGACTCTCCACAGATAATGCGTCTGCTGATGGTTATCCCGTCATTGGCGACTCCTCTGATAAACGTGTCGGACACAAAAGACATGGAACGGCTGACAAACAGATACAGGCCATTGTTGGTTTGTCCCAAGTGTGGCAAGCCTCTGGGCGAATATGAGATAATCAAGGGACAGTGTGCCGGTTGCAAGGCACATTGTTAGAAGAATTATAATTTAACAATTAATCCGATTGGCATGGTTAGTACATCGGTCTGATAATTCAAATAAAACCTAATTAATTTTTATAATGAAGAAAATAATATCAACCATCGCAATCGCCTTAGCCGTAGCTATCACCGCTCAGGCGCAAAGAACATTCGTTTTAGTGACAGGAGTCTCGAGTTATAGCGATTCTGGCAACAACCTGCAGCAGACCACAAAGGATGCCAAAGCATTTAAGGCTGTTATAGAGAAACACACAAAGGACGTGACAATCCTAACGAGCAAGTATGCGAACCGTGAGAATATCATGGAAAAACTTAGAGCGATATGCAATCGCGCTACTGTCAAGGACAGGATTGTGTTCTTCTTCAGCGGACACGGGACACCGGGCGGCATCGTGGCATACGACAAGGTAATACGCTACAGCGAACTGACTTCCATGTTGGGTGGCTCGCAGGCAAAGGAGAAGATATGCTTCGTGGACGCCTGTCATGCAGGCAGTGTGGTGAGCCACTCTACAGGAAAATACGAACTGGCAGACAGCAATTCCGGTAACAGAGGCATGATATTCTTCATGTCATGTAGGGCAGACGAGTATTCCGCAGAAAACCCATGGGTTGGTGCCGGCTTCTTCACACAGGCTTTACTGAAAGGAATCCGTGGCAAGGCGGATACGGACGGAGACCGTAAGATAACGGTAATGGAACTGTTCAGATACATATATAAGGACGTGGGGCATAGCACACGGGGCTTTCCCAGACCACAACATCCACAACTGATAGCTCCCAAGTCAGCATATAACAGCGTGGTTGTGGAATGGAACTAAAATTCGTCAACGAAAAAACACGGTTCAAACTTTAATCCCTTAGGTTCAACCCGTATGCTTCTGGAAATTTGCAAAAAGGAGTCTCCACATTTTATCTTTGCATAAAACGAGTTAGAAACAACCGCTGGCAGAACTGCCTTTTTCATGCAGGACAAGCCTTGCCGCAATTCGATTACGCTTCATTCTGCCAACGGATTAGAAAACAAACTAAAACGCAGAAATATGGAAACAAAGAAAATCAACCAATCAGGAACATCACCAAACAGGGGAAAGAACAATGACAAACAAGGAAACTCCGCAGCCGTGGGCGCCGCAACAGTTGCCGGCATGACAGTCGGAGCAGTAGGTATGAACGTAGTCGCAGGCAACTCCATAGAAGAGGAAGCTGCGGCTCAGGAATCCGTAACAGCGCAGGCGCAAGACTTGGCGGAGCAGTTGGAAACAGTGGAAACAGCGCAAGAAACGGAACGGGAAGAACCGCAACCGGTAGCAGAGGTAGCCCCAGTTGTAGAGGCACAACCTGTGACAGAAGTTGGGGATGCCGACGGAACGCATGAGCCGGCATCTCCACAAGAGCCAGTGGGCAACGTAGAGCCTGTGAATGGAGAAGAACCGCCGACTGATTTGGTAGGTAGCATCATTTCCGGCGAGGAGATAGACCCTGCCGATGTGGACGAGACAGACATCATCAACGTAGATCAGATAGGAACGGTATATACCGTTGACGGACAAAATATGCTTGCCGCCGCAATACATGACGATGAAGGCAACGAACTGATGATGGTCGACGTAGACGGCGACGGTGTGTTCGATGTGGTCACCACTCCTGAAGGAGAGGCTATTGCGGAAGTAGGAGGCGACATCGACGTGAGCGATGCGGAACACATGATGACCGGCGAAGACAGCGGCTGGCTTGCCGCAAATGATTTCGACAACTCCATGGATGTGGGCAGTGACATACAGAATGACATCATTGAGGCGTAGGTAATGGAAGAAAATAAAAAAGCACTGGCGATAAAATGCAGACATTGCAGTGTACTGTTTCAGGTGGCAATCCCTCCAGGAAGCGGTACGTATAGATATGTTTGTCCATCGTGCAAGAATGGAATAGACATAAGATTCAATCTACCCCCTAAGGCACAGGAGGGTGATACGGTACAGCAAACAGAGACGGGGAACGGGCTGGCTTCAGAAAATAAAATGACGGATGCTCCATTGCAGGAAAGGAAACCCACGAAAAAACTTCCCAATGACGGACTGAACGGTAGCGGCTGTCTTGAGATTGTGCGCTTCGGCGGTATGCTTGGCGGCATTGCCAACACACGCTTTCCCTTGCATATGGGGCTAAATACCGTGGGACGGGCAGACTCTGATACGCCTTCTGACATAAACATAAAGAATGACCCGACCATAAGCCGCCGCTCGGTGACAATAGAAGTTGTTCCGAAGGAGAACGGCTTTCTCTTCAAAATGAAAGTTCTGCGTGCCGCCAACCCCGTCCTCCACAATGACAAGCCGCTTATGGAGGGGGAGATAATATACCTGAACTATGGCGACAGTATCAGGCTCGGGCGCACTACATTACGTTTTAATAAGCTGAAGAAATGAAAGTAACACTAAACCAACCCTATTCTTTCTGCCAGTTGGGTGGGAGAGATAAACAGGAAGACGCACGCTTTCCCGACGTGGATGAGCCGCAGGACTGCCAGTCGTTCTTCGTGGTATGTGACGGTGTGGGTGGAGAGGCGGAAGGTGAGCTGGCAAGCCGTACCGTTTGCGACGCTTTTGCCCAGAGCCTTGCATATGCCGACTGGACCAGGGACTTTACCAACGAAGACTTCAGGCGGTGTCTGAACAGTGTCTATTCAGCACTGGACAGGAAAAGCACACAGGAGAATGAAGGCATGGCTACGACCATGACGTTTATGGCTTTCCATGCCGGAGGATGCACGGTGGCCCATATCGGTGACAGCAGAGTTTATCATGTACGTCCCGGCAGTGGCATCCTGTACCGCAGTAATGACCATTCGCTGGTCAACGCGCTTGTACATTCGGGGGCGATTACGCCTGATGAGGCTGCCGGACATTCACGGGAAAACGTCATAACACGCAGTATGGAAGCCGGTGCCGATAAAGGTGAACGCTCAGAAGCAACGGTGTTGCGCATCACGGATATCCGCAGTGGCGATTATTTCGTTCTGTGTACAGACGGCGTGATACATCAGGTGTCGGATGACCGGCTTGTGGAAATACTTCGTGACGGCGACGTTCCCGACAAGGACAAGTGCAGGCTGCTTGCCTCCATAAGTGATGGAAGCGTGGACAACAACACCCTTTACATGGTGTCGGTGAAGGATGTTGAGGCTGACGGACCGCAGGAAGACATTGAAATGGACAATTCTGATAATTTGGAGACCGCGCGGATAAGTCGCACGGGCGACACGGCAAGTGAGATAGCCGCAGACAAAGGTACTTCTATAATAGACAGAATGCGAAACCTAATAGAAAAGATATTCTGACAGGGTAATTACAGTATCAGGTTGCTGACAATATATAAAAAAGTAGGTTTATGACGGAAAGAAACTCTTATATAAAGGAAAAAGAACTATTGAAGAAATCGGCATTGCCCATAGGTACGGTGTTGCATAATGGACACCGTGAGTACAAGGTGGTAAAGATATTGGGAGCCGGCGGCTTTGGCATTACTTATAAGGTATCCTCTGTGGTTATGGTAGATAATGTTCCGATTACCACATTCTTTGCATTGAAAGAATATTTCCTTAAAGGATGTTACCGCAAAGGCAAGGCTTCGGATGTCTTATGCCCGCCAACCATGCAGAATGATGTGGAAATGGGGCGTAAGGACTTCCTTACCGAGGCAAGGCGTCTTAACAGGCTAAGCGGCAAGTCTCGTAATATAGTGCGGGTTAATGAGTCGTTTGAGGAAAACGGCACTGCATATTACGTTATGGAATATCTTGACGGTGGTGATCTGCAGACACTCGCTGAACGTAGGGGGATACCGGAAAAACAGGCCGTGGCGTTGATGCTGCCTATAGCCAGAGCTGTATCTGTGGTGCATGAAGAGCGCATTCTGCATCTCGACATAAAGCCGGATAATGTTGTAATGAAGACTGATATGGATGATGGCTCTTCCTATCCTGTACTCATAGACTTTGGCATCGCCAAACATTTCGACAGTAAAGGCAGACCGACCTCACATTTGCTTGCCAAAGGGGCTTCTGACGGCTACGCTCCGATAGAGCAGTATACGGAGATATCGGGCTTTGCACCGGAAATGGACGTATATGCTATTGGTGCGACGCTTTTGTTCCTGTTGACGGGTAAGCGCCCGGTAAAGTCTTTTGACATCACTCCAGCCGTTATAGACGAATGTCTGCCGGAAAGTGTAAGTGAGAAAACCCGCAATGCGATAAAGGCGGCAATGAGCAGGTTCCGGGATGAGAGAGCTCCCGATGTGCTTTCTTTTATCAGGTCGTTGGACGATTATTCCGGCAAAGAGGATAATGGTATCAAAACCGAGTCGTTCAAGGCGGGCAGAAATAGAAATTCCGCCTTTAGGAGTTTACGCTTTCATCTGCCTTTAGGCAAATTTATGTCTACCTTGAAAAGTATTCTGTATAAAGTCTCGAGGACGGTTGTCCACATCTCTCAGAAGTTATGGAAACCGTTGCTTGGTGTATGTGCGTGTGCGGCATTGGTGTATGCCATTGTGCTTGGTTATGACAGTATTCAGCAGTCTCCTGCTCCCAAGGTATTGCCGGCAGACACCTTATCGACAGAAACGGAACATTATGTTGACAGCGTGGCAGAGGATATTGAAGTGGATGGGAATGCCGCCGGTGAGCAAATGGCAGCAGACGGGAATGACAGCAACGATGAGATATTCAACCATGCGGTGAAAAACAGGGATTATTCAGCTTTGGTAAGCCTTGCAAAAGCCGGGTATGCAAAGGCGTATTATCCCACGGCAAACTATTACTACTCAAAGAAAAATAATGCAAACGCCAAAGTGTATGCCCAGAAAGCTGTTAAGGCTGGTGTGGACAGCAAAGCCGCACAGACGTTGTTGGCAAAAATAGAGAGTAATACCACTAAGGAAAACAGTGCCCCCAAAGAGGATGCCGCTAAAGAAAATACGTCAAAAGATGAAACCGCACATCCACAGTTTTCAGGCACAAAGAGTATGGCAGAAAGGTTAAAAGAGGCGTTGCAAAAAGGGAAAAACGGATGGCCGGATATAATTTCTTTATCTATGCAGGGATATGCACCGGCATATTTTCATTGTGCAAAGATACAACTCCAGGCCAATAATACTCCTGCCGCTAAGGAGTATCTACAGAGGAGTATAGAGGCAGGCGTAAATGTAAAACAGTCCAAGGAATTACTTGAATTATTGAATAATTGATAAAAACATAAAAGTATGAAACTTAAAATTATTGTATTATCTTTAATGGCAATTTTCCATTTGGGTCTCAGTAAGGCTCAAGAGTATAGCAATTATTTCACCGAAGGAATGAATGCGGCAGCAGAAGGCCGATATTCTGAAGCCCTATCTTTATACGAGAAAGGAGCAATAGGTGGTGACAAATATTGTTGTGGGCGTGCGGCTGCTTGCTATCTGTATGGATTGGGATGTAATACGGATATATTTTTGGCACGTAAATGGGCGCAGAAGGGGTATGAATTAGGGAATTCATTTTCTGCTGTAACATTAGGGTATACATATTTATATGAATACGGAATAGATAGTGAGATAGGAACTATTAAAGCTGCTCCTTATCTTATTTATGCTTACAATGCAGATGACAGTGAGAAAGATAATGCAGAATTATATGCGAATATAGGAGCCACGATAGTTGTGGCAAAAATTTATAATGGCGAAGAAGATGAAGCTAAGAAATGGATGGAGAGAGTTGTAACGGATTATCCGACCTATACACCTACATTAGGGTCTCTTTCTTACTTATGTTGGGGCTTTGGAGACTATGAAAAGGCTGTAAAATATGCGACAGAGGCTGACAAGGATAACAATCTTCAAGCGTCTTTTGTATTAGGGTGGTGTATGTTGCATGGAAAAGGGATTATACAAAATGAAGAGGCTGGATTCAAAAAAATACAAAAAGTGGCCCTGATAGGTAGTGTTGATTATGCCATGTTCGCATTGGGAGAGTGTTATTATAATGGAAAAGGAACATCTGTAGATAAGGAACAGGCAAAGGAATGGTTTCAGAAGGCTGCAGACGCAGGCAATGAAGAAGCACAGGAAAAACTGAATTTACTGTTTAATTAAATAAGAAAATATGAAAAGAATAATTTTGTTACTTATCAGTGCCGTTTTTTGTCTCGGTATTACGCGTGCCCAAACGGCAGAAGATTTACTGCAAAAAGGAGCTTATGCTATTGGAGATGATAATTATGAAGAGGCTAAATTCTATTTTGAAAAGGCTGCAGAGCTTGGTTCTGGAGAAGCATGTGGCTTTTTGGCATTAGGTTATTTGCATGGTATTTATGAAGGTGGCAGGAATTTGTCTCTTGCATCACAATGGGCAACAAAAGGCGCGGCAAAGAAAGACGGAACATCTACGTATGCATTAGGAATAATGAATTTCTATATGGCGGATAGTAAAAAAGAAAAAGCGGAAAGTTTGGATTTGTTGTTATATGGGTACAATAATGGTTCTCCTTCATCATCTGTTGGTAATCTTATAGCCGTGTGTTATCTTCTGAAAGGAAAACATGATGATGCAAAGAACTGGGCAATTGTAATAAAAGATAAGGAAAAGGATGAAGAGGATAAAGACGATTATTATACAGCTTCCGCAATACTGGCTAAAATACTATTGGACGAGAAAGACTATACTTCCGCAATGGTAGAGGGTTTAGATGCTGCTAATTATGGAGACCCGTTGGCACAATATGTAGTTGGACGCTCACAGATAAAACTTGATTTCTATCCTTCTACAGGAAAGAATAGGGTTTATAAAGCGACACAATATAAATATATACCATTTACGGATATAGATGTGTTTGCGGATGAGATACAAGAATATTATAATACGATAAGATACAAAGAGTTTAAAGACAAACCTCTTTTCTGATATGATGAGGATATTGCTTGTATGTATCATAATATGTTCCGTGCCTTTATGCGTTGCAGGGCAAGAACGTGCGCCGCAAGAGCTTGTTGACAAGGCACTTGCCGGTGATGACATTGCACAGAATTCATTAGGTCTGTTCTATAAGCAAAATGATGACATAGATAATGCTGTCGCATGGTTTAAGAAAGCGGCAGCACAGGATAATCCGGCCGCCATGCTGAATCTTGGTTCTTTGTTTTTGGAACAGGGCAATACCGATTCTAAGTATTGGTATCTTAGGGCTGCTGAAAAGGAAATGGCAAGCGCATACCGTGGATTGGGACTTTATTATAACCAAATAGAGAAGGATGAATCTTTGTCCATAAAATGGCACGAGAAGGCTGCCGACAATGGAGACCTTGTTTCGCAGCGTATATTAGGCGACATATATCGAGGGAAAGGGAATGTAGAATTGGCTGTAAGGTGGTATTCCAAGTCAGTCGACAACGGTAACATTACGGCTATGGTTCGGTTGGGAGAATTGTATTTGTCTTTGAAGCAATACTCTGACGCTTTTTCCTGGTATAGGAAAAGTGCTGTTTCCGGTGATGCGGCAAGCCAGTGCCAGATAGGATATATGTATGCTTATGGTCAAGGGGTGGATATAAACCATAAAGAAGCAAGGTATTGGATGCAAAGGGCTGCGGAAGGAGGGTATGCGCAGGCACAGTTCAATTTGGGGCTTTTCTATTCACGTGGTTCTATAGGGTTGCCAAAAGACGATGACAAAGCGTTTGACTGGTTTCTGAAAGCGGCAAACCAAGGGCGTGCGGATGCTCAGAATAATGTTGCGATATTTTGTTATAGACGCAAGCAAAATGACAAAGCGGAACATTGGTGGCGACTAGCTGCTGAAAAAGGAAATGCAGATGCAAAAAGGAACTTAAAGCTCCGTCTGAACATTGTTTATCCATGATAAAATATGTATAACCATAATAATAAGAACAATTATGAAATCAATAAACAAAACTATTGTGAAAGTCACATTGCTAATTGTGTGTATGTTTTTTTCTATTCAGTCTTTCTCACAGTCATCCCAAATCATCTCTACAGAAAAAGCATTTGAACGTGGAATTAATGCTTATAACAATGATAGGTTTACTGAAGCATTTCCTGATTTGTTGCAGGCTGCTGAGGCTGGTATTTCAGAAGCATACGGCCCGCTTATCAATTTATATGCTGATGGTGATTACGATGGAAGTGGAAAAGGTAATTATAAACAGGCATTCTCATGGGTGCTTATGGCACAGCAAAAATATTTAGGCGGTGATAAGAACCAAAAATTAGCTGTAATTTATTTAACAAATTACGCCCCATTGTGTTTCCTTGTTGGTGATTATCAAGAGACAATTGATGCTGTAACTAAAGGTTATAAAATGGGATTCCCCAAAATTCCTTATGTTATGGCGCAAGTCGCTGCCAGTTGCTTAAAACTGGGAAAAATCTCAAAAGCAAATGAATGGCTTAATAATGCAATGTCATTAGCTAAAGAAAAAAATGATATGTTGTCTTTTCACGCTATTAATGCAATACGTTCAAAAATAGCTCTTGACAAAAAAGATTATTCTCATGCTTTGGAGTTGTCTAAAGATGCGGCAACTGAAGGAAAAATACCATTAGCAGCTTATGTTTATGGGGTTGCTCTCACAGAAACTAAGAATCGTCCTGAAATAGGTAAAAAATGGGTAAAGGCGGCAGCCGAATATGACTATTACGGAATTTTTGAAATCAATTGTTTTGAAGATGAAATCAAACAATATTGGAAGACTATTAAAAACCTCTCTTTCTAACAATGTTTTTATGGAACATAAGATTTATAACAGCGCAATTTTAATGGTACTTGTATTATTCAATATACAGGTGGCAAATGCACAAACCGACAGTCTGAAGACTATCATAATGCAGGCAAAACAAGGAGATGCCACAGCGCAGAACGAGGTCGGTGGCTGGTATTATAATGGCAAGCACGTGAAACAGGACTATGCAGAAGCGGAGAAATGGTGGCGCAAGTCGGCTAATCAGGGGAACGTGTATGCCATAGGTAATCTCGGACTTTGCTATCAGTACGGGCGTGGAGTGGAGAAAGACTCATTGGCGGCATTACGTCTGTATGTAAGGTCGGCAAAGGATGGGAACAAAAGACTGATAGAGGAAAGGATGAGACTTGGTGACAAGGCTGGTGCTTTCGATAACGTATTCGTTGCTTTATGTTATCAGAAGGGAACAGGCGTAAAAAAGGATATAAATGCCGCAAAGACTTATTATACCAAAGCCGCAAAGCAGAATTCCGTGGACGCGCAAAGGGAGTTAGGTGTTATTCTCATGAATGAGAAAAATGCAAAAGAAGCCGCCCCTTTATTTAAGTCGGCAGCCGAACATGGAGACTTATCTTCAACATATTACTATGGCAAACTGTTGCTTGATGGTAATAGCATTTCACAAGACAAGCAACAAGGCGTGATCTATTTGTTGAAAGCCGCAGAGAAAGGGATGGCGCAGGCACAACTTGAAATAGGGGTCTTGTATTCTAAAGGTGATGGTGTGAAGAAAGATGGCAAGCAGGCGGTGAAATGGTACCGGGCGGCAGCCGGTCAAAACAATGTCAATGCTGAATGGAATCTTGCGCAATGCTGTATGAACGGTACGGGCACCATCCGTAATTATGACGAGGCGTTGTATTGGTATGGAGAGGCTATCAACGGAGGATACCGGCGTACTTTCAAGAAAATGTGTACAGAGGACGAGGCTTTTAGGAATAGTCCGTTTATGCTCTATATGAAAGGCATGAAAACGTATCTCATAGACAAAAACTTTGACGAGGCGTTCAACATATTCAAGGCTTTGGCAAAACAGAACATAGTAGAGGGACAGACTATGCAGGGTGTTATTTACGCAAACAAAGCATACATGAAGTACAATCCGAAGAAAGCCCTGAAACTGCTTACCAGTGCAAGTAGTACGGATGCCACAGCATCTTTCTATCTTGCTTCTTTGTATGAAGCAGGCAAGGGGACAAACAAGGATTTTGACAAAGCTCTGAAACTATACGAAAAATCAGCTGCGGACGGCTATCCTACAGCATTGTGTTATCTCGGAGACATATACTATGAGGGACGTGGAGTGAAGCAAGATTATACAAAAGCCGTGGAATACTATTTGGCAGCAGGACATCAGAACCGTCTGACGCAGAATGCCCGCAAGCGGCTCGCTTCATGTTATGAGGATGGTCTTGGAGGACTTACGACAGACAAGCAATACGCAAGTAAGCTAATGAAAAAGGAGCAAAACAACAATGTTGTTTCACTCCTAAATTATTATGCAAATTTGTAAAATGTCAAATCACCTGCTTATCACCGTGCCGTGCTTACCGTCGATTGCTGACGCGAGGGTGATGATGACACGACCGACACCTGCATCGATGGCGGCGAAAGCGTTCTCGAGCTTCGGAATCATACCTCCGGCAACGGTTCCGTCGGCTTTATAACGCTCGAAATCGGCAGGAGTAATCATCGGAATGACGCTGTCGTCGTCATCGGGATTGGCGAGTACGCCCTTCTTCTCGAAGCTGTAGATGAGCGTTACGTCGTAGAACGGAGCGAGAGCCTTAGCAGTTTCGCCTGCGATAGTGTCTGCATTGGTGTTCAGTATGTTGCCTTTGCCATCGTGAGTGAGCGGAGCCATCACCGGAACGATGCCCGCCTCGATGAGCGTTTGCAGAGCCTTGCCGTCTGCACGCTCCACATCGCCAACGTAGCCAAAGTCTATTCCGTCCTTAACCGGACGCTTGCGGCTACGCAAGACATCCATGTCGGCGCCCGTAAGACCAAGCGCATTGACTCCGTTTGCCTGTAGACGCGCCACCACATTCTTGTTTACGAGTCCGCCATATACCATTGTTACCACCTCAAGCATATCGCGGTCGGTGATGCGCCGTCCGTTCACCATCTTGCTTTCGATGCCAAGTGATGCCGCCACCTTTGTGGCGCGACGGCCTCCGCCGTGTACCAATACTTTGTTACCTTCTATCGCAGCGAAGTCGTTCAGCAGTCGGGCGAGTTGTTCCTCGTCCTCCACTACTGCTCCGCCAACCTTTACAACTGTCAGTTTCTCCATGCCGTTTATTCTAAATAGGTATATCCATAAAGCCCCGAGCGGTAGTTGTTGAGGAACTCCTTGCCCTCTTCGAGGGATATTTTGCCCTGCTTCACACTCTTCGTCACCCATATTTCGAGCTGCCGGACGAGCTTCTTGGGGTTGTACTGTACATAGGCCAAAACCTCCTCCACGGTCTCGCCATCGAAGATTTGGTCTATATGATAATGTCCGTCCTTAACGGATATGTGCACAGCGTTGGTGTCTCCAAAGAGATTGTGCATATCGCCGAGTATCTCCTGGTATGCTCCCACGAGGAAAACACCGAGATAATAAGGCTCGTTGCGCTTCAAAGTGTGTACAGGCAGCACGTGCGACAGGTGGCGGCAGGTTACGAAATTGGCTATCTTTCCGTCGGAGTCGCAGGTAATGTCCTGCAATGTGGCGTTACGTGTGGGACGTTCACCGAGCCTTTGGATGGGCAGGATGGGGAACAACTGGTCGATGGCCCAACTGTCGGGGAGCGACTGGAAGAGCGAGAAGTTGCAGAAATACTTGTCGGCCAAGAGCTTGTCGAGACCTTTCAGTTCCTCCGGCACGTGTTTCATCGACTTTGTCAGATGGTTTACCTCATGACAAACGCTCCAATACATACTCTCAATCTCAGCACGCGTCTTCAAGTCTACCAGCCCGTGGGAGAACATTTCGAGCGACTCTTCGCGTATCTGCTCCGCATCGTGCCAGTCTTCCAACATCGTGCGCGGGTTCAGATTGTCCCATATATCATATAGGTCTTTCACCAACTGATGGTCGGTTTCCTTTGCTTCGAACTCCTCCTGCATCTCAGGCAACGATGCAGTTTCGAGCACATCTATGATGAGCACCGAGTGATGGGCCGTGAGTGAGCGTCCGCTCTCCGTTATCAGGTTCGGATGGGCGATGCCGTTCTTGTTTGAAGCATCGACGAATGTGTAGATACAGTCGTTCACATATTCCTGCAACGAGTAGTTCACGGAACTTTCGCTGTTAGAGCTTCGCGTTCCGTCATAGTCCACTCCGAGTCCGCCTCCGCAGTCAACGAAGTCCACGTTATAGCCCATCTTGTGCAGGTTTATATAGAACTGAGCCGCCTCGCGCAATGCCGTCTGGATGCGGCGAATCTTCGTTATCTGACTACCGATATGGAAATGAATCAGTCGCAGACAGTCGTGCAGCCCCTTTTCGTCAAGAAGTTTCAATGCTTCGAGCAACTCTGAGCTTGTAAGACCGAACTTCGACGCGTCGCCTCCGCTTTCTTCCCATTTACCGGAACCGCTTGATGCCAACTTGATTCTTATGCCGAGGTTCGGCTTCACATTGAGCTTCTTGGCCGCCTTAGCGATAATCTCCAGCTCGTTCAACTTCTCTATCACGATAAAGATGCGCTTACCCATCTTGTGGGCGAGCAGTGCCAGTTCAATATAGCTTTGGTCTTTGTAGCCGTTGCAGATAATTAGGGAGTCGCTTTGGCACTGGACGGCAATCACGGCGTGCAGTTCCGGTTTCGAGCCGGCTTCCAGTCCGAGGTTGAATTTGCGTCCGTGCGAGATGATTTCCTCCACCACCGGCTGCATCTGGTTTACCTTAATAGGATATATTATGAAGTTCTCGGCCTTGTAATCATATTCTTCCGAGGCTTTCATAAAGCAGCTTGCAGTCTTCTCGATACGATTGTCGAGGATGTCGGGAAAGCGCAACAGTACCGGCGGAGTAACATCACGCAGCGCGAGTTCATCCATCACGTCGCGCAAATCAATCTCCGTGTTGTCCTTGCATGGCGTTACATACACATCGCCTTTGTCGTTAATGCCGAAGTAGGATGTTCCCCAACCGTTAATGTTGTAGAGTTCCTTTGAATCTTCAATAGTCCATTTTTTCATTTCTCTGAGTCTTATAGTGGATTGATTGGAGTTCTCTCAGCCATCAGCAGTGCCAGGAACTCATTTTTGTTTGGTGATGGCATAAGCACGTCTGAGCCATTTCCATCACGCCGTTTATTGGTTGTTATATTATAAATCGATTAATTCTCTCAGCCGTTCTATCGCCTCCCGTATTCTCGTATGGTTGTCGATAAGGCTCACGTCGAACGTTTTCTTCGCGCGATTATAATATTGTTCGCGCACGAGGAGCTGTTCCTTGATGAACTCGCGCACCTGTTCGGGAGTTTTGTTGAGCAACAGCGGACGCACCGTCTTGCCCATCTTGAGATGCTCATGAAGCACTTCGGGCGACGCTTTCAGATAGATGGTCTCGCCTTGCCTGTTCATATAGTCCATGTTATCGAAAAAACAAGGCGTGCCTCCGCCGCAACTCAGGATCACATTCTCGAACTCCGCCACCTCGTGCAGCATATTCCGCTCTATCGTCCGGAATCCCTCCTCGCCACGTTCGTCGAAGATCTGCTTCACGGTTTTGTGCATCCGGTTCTCAATATACCAGTCGAGGTCGTAGAAAGGAAGCCCGGTTTCCGCTGCCAGAGCCTTGCCAATGGTGGTCTTTCCGGCTCCCATGTAGCCTATCAGGATAATTCTGCGCATCGGCTTCTACTTTTTCTTCGGTGCGTTTACCAGTGCCATACACTCCTCGTAGGTCAGTTCGGCTGCACGTTCGTGCATCGCTTTCGGCATACGGTAGTTCTTTCCATCGTATGCGATGTAAGGGCCGTAACGTCCGTTCATCACTTCCAGCTTCGCATCTTCCCCGAATGTCTTTATGTGACGTTGCTGTTCCTGCTTGCGTTTCTCCTCAATCAGGCCGATGGCGGTCTCCAGAGTGGTCTTTATCGGGTCTTCGCCCTTTGGCAGCGACACGTATTTCTTTTTATGCTGCACGTATGGACCGAAGCGGCCTGAGCCTATCACCACCGGCTCGCCTTCGTAGGTACCTATTGTGCGTGGCAGCTTGAACAGCTCCATAGCCTCCTCAAGTGTGATGGTCTCCATGCTCTTGTCCGACGGAATCTGTGCGAAGCGCGGTTTTTCTTTGTCGTTGGCCGTGCCAATCTGCACCACCGAACCGAAGCGGCCTATCTTCACCGACACCGGCTTGCCCGTTCCCGGCTCCTGACCGAGCTGGCGTTCGCCGGCCTTATGCTCCGAACGGGCATTCAGGACCTTCTCCACCTCCGGCTCAAAGCCTTTGTAGAAGAGCTTCATCTCCTTTGTCCACTCTGCGTTTCCTTCGGCTATCTTATCAAATTCGCGCTCCACGTTGGCCGTGAAATTATAGTCCATGACCTCGCTGAAGTTATCCATCAGGAAGTCGTTCACCACTATTCCGATGTCGGTAGGAATGAGTTTGCCTTTGTCGGCACCCACGAGTTCTTTCTTATCCGTGTGGGTCAGTTTCCCGCCCTTCAGCGAATCAACGGCGTATGTGCGCTCTTCTCCTTTCCTCTCACCCTTCAGCACATACTCGCGCTGCTGTATCGTGGTGATTGTCGGGGCGTATGTAGACGGGCGGCCGATGCCCAGCTCTTCGAGCTTATGCACGAGCGAAGCCTCGGTATATCTTGACGGACCTTGCGAGAAACGCTCGGTAGACACTATGGCGAGCCTCATCAGCTCGTCGCCCTCGTTCATCGTGGGCAGCAGGTTGCCTGCCGTCTCGTCCTGTCCGTTGTCCTCATCGGTCGACTCACGATATACTTTCAGGAATCCGTCGAACTTTATCACCTCGCCGGTAGCTATAAAGGCATGGCCTTTAGAGGAGAGTGGAGAAAGGATTGAAATCGTTACCGTTGTCTTTTCTATCTGTGCATCCGCCATTTGTGAGGCTGCCGTGCGCTTCCAAATCAGGTCATACAGGCGGCGTTCCTGCGCCGTACCCTCTATATGCGTGTCGCTCATGTATGTCGGGCGGATGGCCTCGTGAGCCTCTTGAGCACCTTTCGACTTCGTGTGATACTGGCGCACCTTGCTGTATTCCTCGCCGTAGGCCTTCATTATCTCGGCCTTGCAGGCGTTGATGCAGAGCGACGACAGGTTCACGCTGTCGGTACGCATATACGTGATGCGTCCGCTTTCGTAAAGCCGCTGCGCCACCATCATCGTCTGGCTCACCGTGAAGCCGAGTTTGCGTGCAGCTTCCTGTTGAAGCGTAGACGTTGTGAAAGGCGGAGCAGGCGTGCGCTTCAGCGGTTTCTTAGTCACCGACGACACCTCAAAGCGTGCGTTCTTGCACTCCTCAAGGAATGCGAGAGCCTCATCGTGGGTCTTGAAACGGGTAGACAGCTCGGCTTTCACCTCCATCTTCTCGTCATCAGCACCCTGCAACGCAAACACTGCGTTCACCCTGTAATACGGTTCGCTCTTGAACTCCTGTATCTCGCGCTCGCGTTCAACGATAAGACGCACTGCCACGCTCTGCACGCGACCTGCCGAGAGCGACGGCTTCACCTTGCGCCAGAGCACCGGCGAGAGCTTGAAGCCCACAAGACGGTCGAGCACGCGGCGAGCCTGCTGCGCGTTTACGAGGTTCATGTCGATATGCCGAGGATTCTCTATAGCTTTCTTTATGGCCGGTTCGGTAATCTCATGGAACACGATACGGTTAGTATTCTTCTCATCCAGTCCCAGAACTTCGCAAAGGTGCCACGATATGGCTTCTCCCTCGCGGTCCTCATCGGATGCCAGCCACACCTTCTTGGCGGCCTTCGCGCTCTTACGCAGTTCACTTACGAGTCGTTTCTTGTCTTCCGGAATCTCATAATCGGGTACTAATGTATCTAAGTCTATGCTTATTTCCTTTTTCTTAAGGTCGCGTATATGACCGTAGCTCGACAGTACTTTATAGTCTTTACCGAGGAATTTCTCAATCGTCTTTGCCTTTGCAGGACTCTCTACGATAACTAAGTTCTCTTGCATATCAACAATCTATTTCTATTTTGGGCAACAAAATTAGAACAAAAAAACCGCATATACATTATTATATATACGCTTTTTTCTTTTTTTAACTTACCGGCGACATAACAAGCATGGCTATATCATAAAAACATTGTTTTATCGACGATGCCGATTCGTTTACACATAGGCAGCAAATGGATTTATATTCTTTGCATTTCTGTATGGTCTTTCCGGCACGAAGAGCATAAACCCGTCGTGGACTAACAGTTTTAGCAAGCAACTTTTTGCCGTATTGTTTTGCATTTTCAAGACAAATATCTACCTTTGTGGGGTATTAGACAGATAAGAAGATACACAAACAGGAAAAATAACAATAAAATGAAAATCTCAGTTATAGGCGCAGGAGCGATGGGCGGGTCTACCGTTGAGGGACTGCTGAAGTGCGACGCTATCACGGCAGGAGACATTACAGTCGCTGATCCTTGCGCGGAAGTATTGGATAAGTTCGCCGTCCAGGGGGTGAGCGTGACTACAGACAACAGCGCGGCAGCAATGGATGCCGACACGATTATGGTATTCGTGAAGCCGTGGCTGGTGGAATCGGTGCTCAAAGGCATTAAGGACGCGATGGACTATAAGCACCAGAGACTCGTGGTGGTGGCTGCGGGAGTGTCGTCGGAACAGATAAAAGCGTGGATGGACAAGGGAGATGGCCAAACGCTGACGCTGTTTCTCGTAATCCCGAACATCGCCATCGCACAGAAAGCGTCGATGACTTTCATCGTGCCCGTGGATGCTTCTGAGAGCGATACGAACACTATAAAGGCTCTTTTTGAGGAACTTGGCGGCGCGCTGATAGTAGAAGAGCGTCTGCTCGCAGCCGGTACCACATTGGCTTCGTGCGGTATCGCCTACGCCATGAGATATATCAGAGCGTCGGTTGAGGGCGGCGTGGAGCTTGGTTTCAAGGCTAAGGACGCTGAGAAAATCGTGCTTCAGACCGTGAAGGGGGCTGTGGAGCTGCTTCAGGCTACCGGCCAGCATCCCGAGGCGGCCATCGACCTGGTAACGACTCCGGGCGGCGTTACCATCAAAGGACTTAACGAGATGGAACACGCGGGATTCACGAGTGCTGTTATACGTGGATTGAAAGCAGGGGTAAAGTAGTATGTAGTATAAGGAGTAAGAATAAAGGAGTAAGTAATATGGAAGAAGCAATAAAGCAAATCGGAGAACGTCTTAAAGGCTTGCGCGACGTCATGGAGGTGTCTGTCAAAGATATGGCAGAACTCTGTGGCATAACGGAAGACCAGTATGAGCAGATGGAAAACGGCGAAGGTGAGTTGTCGGTGAGCAACCTTCAGAAGATTGCTAAGAAGTATGAGGTGCCTCTCGACGTGCTGATGTTTGGCGAGGAGCCGCACATGAGTGCCTATTTCCTGACGCGTCGCGGACAGGGTATGAGCGTGGAACGCCGCAAGGCATACAAGTATCTGAGTCTGGCAAGCGGTTTCAGAGGCCGCAAGGCCGACCCGTTCATCGTCACCGTGGAGCCAAAACCGGAAGGAACGCCGCATGAGACGAACACGCATCCGGGTCAAGAGTTCAACATGGTGCTTGAGGGCAGTATGGAACTGACCATCGGAAAGAAGGTTCTCACTCTGAATGAGGGCGACAGCATCTACTTCGACTCGACACAGCCGCACGGTATGCGTGCCCTGAACAACGAAACTGTGAAGTTCCTTGCCATTATATTCTAAAAGTGAAGGGTGAAGAACGAAGAGTGAAGAATCCATTAGCGAAAACAGTAGCGACTTGTTAACTTGTCAACTCGCTAACTTAAAACTTGCCAACTAAAAAGATGATAGAAAGATTTCTTAAAAAGACGACATTTACGTCGGTCGAAGACTACAATAAGAACTTGGAATTTATCGTTCCGGAGAACTTTAATTTTGCGTATGACGTGATGGACGAGTGGGCTAAGGAACAGCCCGAGAAGCTCGCCATGCTGTGGACAAGCGAGAACGGCGACGAGATTCGTTTCACCTTCCGCGACATCAAGGAGCAGACCGACCGCACGGCGGCGTATTTCCAAAGTCTCGGTATAGGCAAGGGCGACCCCGTGATGCTCATTCTGAAGCGTCATTATCAGTGGTGGCTGGCCATGCTCGGACTGCACAAGCTGGGGGCGATAGCCATTCCGGCAACGCACATGCTTACGAAGCACGACATCGAATACCGCAATCAGCGCGCCGGAGTGAAGGCTATCGTATGCGCAAATGATGAGTATATCGTGTCGCAGATAAAGGCGGCAATGCCCGAAAGTCCTACGGTGAAGGCATTGGTGACTGTCGGCGGCGAAACTCCTGAGGGGTTCCATTCATGGGACAAGGAGTGGAAAAACGCGCCGGAGTTCGTCCGTCCGGAGCACGTCAACACTAATGACGACACGATGCTGATATATTTTACGAGCGGAACAAGCGGCTCGCCGAAGATGGTGGCGCACGATTATCTCTACGCTTTGGGCCATCTCACGACGGGAGTGTTCTGGCATAACCTTGCGGAAGACAGCATCCATCTGACCGTTGCTGACACGGGATGGGGCAAGGCCGTGTGGGGCAAGTTCTACGGACAGTGGTTTGCGGGCGCGGTAGTGTTCGTCTACGACCACGAGAAGTTTGCCGCCGACAAGTTGTTGCGCCAGATTGAGAAGTACAGAATAACCTCGTTCTGCGCTCCTCCTACCATTTACAGGTTCATGATACGCGAGGATTTGTCACAGTACGACCTCTCGTCGCTGCGCTATTGCTGCACGGCGGGCGAGGCTCTGAACCCTGCCGTCTTCGACAAATTCCACGAAGCGACGGGCATAATGCTTATGGAGGGCTTCGGACAGACCGAGACCACCATGACTCTTGGCACCATGCCGTGGATGAAACCTAAGCCGGGTTCGATGGGAATGCCTAACGCTCAGTATGACATCGATATCTTGAAGCCGGACGGAACGCCGTGCGAGGATGGCGAAAAGGGCGAGATTGTGGTTCGCGTAAAGGGTACTTCGAGCAGCGAAAAGCCTATCGGCTTGTTCAAATACTACTACCGCGACGAGGAACTTACGGCTAAAGCGTGGCACGATGGCTACTACCACACGGGCGATGTGGCATGGCGTGACGAGGACGGATACTATTGGTTCGAGGGCCGTATAGATGATGTGATAAAGAGTAGTGGCTACCGCATCGGCCCGTTCGAGGTGGAGAGTGCTCTCATGACGCACCCGGCCGTAGTGGAATGTGCCATCACCGGCGTGCCCGACGACATCCGCGGAATGGTCGTGAAGGCCACTATCGTGCTCGGAAAGGAATGGAAAGACAAGGCGGGCGATGCTCTGATAAAGGAACTCCAGAACCACGTGAAGCGCGAGACAGCGCCGTATAAGTACCCGCGCATCATCGAGTTTGTCGATGAACTGCCGAAGACGATAAGCGGAAAGATACGTCGTGTGGAAATAAGAGAAAAGGACAAGAAGTGAAAAGAATAGTTATAAAGGTGGGCAGCAACGTGCTGACTCGCAACGACGGCACGCTCGACGTAACACGTATGTCGGCACTTGTGGATCAGATTGCCTGGTTGCGCAGGAACTCATACGAGGTGATTCTCGTATCGTCGGGAGCTATGGCGTGCGGCAGAAGTGAAGTAAACGCGGTGAAGAAGTTAGACTCCGTAGAGCAGAGACAGTTGTTCTCGGCCGTCGGACAGGTGAAGTTGATAAACCTGTATTATGACCTTTTCCGCGAATACGGCATACACGTGGGGCAGATTCTCACCATGAAGGAGAGCTTCGCCACTCGCCACGAGTACCTGAACCAGCGTGCGTGTATGTCTGTGATGCTCGAAAACGGAATACTGCCGATAGTCAACGAGAACGACACCGTGAGCGTTACAGAACTTATGTTCACCGATAACGACGAGCTGTCGGGCCTCATCGCCTCAATGATGGATGCCTCAACGCTTGTCATCCTCAGCAATATCGACGGCATATACAACGGCTCTCCGAATACGCCGGGGGCTAAAGTGATTGAGCAGGTGGAGCCGGACAAGGACATAAGCGAGTATATTCAGACTGAGAAAAGCGGTTTCGGACGTGGCGGAATGATAACGAAATACGGCATAGCGCGCAAGGTTGCGGATGAAGGGATAAGGGTCATCATCGCAAACGGTAAGACCAACGATATCCTGATAAGCCTCGCCAAGCAGCCGGAGAAGACCCTTCACACTGAATTCCTGCCTAATCCGACACCTACATCGAACGTGAAGAAATGGATTGCGCATAGCGAGAGCTTCGCCAAAGGTGTTGTCCGCGTCAACGAGAAGGCTGCCGAAGTGCTCCAGAGCAATGCTGCCAAGAGTCTGCTCCTTGTGGGTGTAACGGCCATCGAGGGCGATTTCGAGGAGGGAGACATCGTAAACATCATCGACAACAAGGGCAACCGAATCGCCATAGGACGCACTTCCTACTCGTCAGACGACGCCCGTGCCAACATCGGGCAGCACGACATAAAGCCGCTTGTGCATTATGATTACCTTTATGTAAATGAAGAGTGAAGAATAAAGAATGAAGAATCGCCTAACGGAATAAAAAATGATGAAGAATAAAGAATGAAGAATCGCCTAACGGAATAAAAAATGATGAAGAATAAAGAATGAAGAATCGCCTAACGGAATAAGAAATGATAAAGAATGAAGAGTGAAGAATTGCATTCCGTCAGGCATTCTTCACTCTTCGTTCTTCATTCTTCACTTAATCTTACTCCTCCGGTGCCTGCTCGATAAGATCCATGAACTGGTCGAGCTTCGGAGTGATGATAATCTGAGTGCGGCGGTTGCGCTGCTTACCCACCTCAGTGCTGTTGGTAGCTATCGGGTTGTATTCGCCACGGCCACCGGCAGTCAGACGCTTCGGGTCTACACCATACTTAGTCTGCAAATACTGTACGACAGAAGACGCACGCAGACAAGAAAGATCCCAGTTGTTGCGGATATTCTCGCGAGAGATTGGCACGTTGTCGGTGTTACCCTCAATCAGAACGTCATAGTCCTTATAGTCCATGATGATCTTCGCAATCTTGCTCAGAGTCTCCTCAGCACGGTCATTAATCTCGTATGAACCGCTCTTGTAGAGCATATTGTCAGCAAGAGAGATATAAACGACACCCTTCAGCACCTGAACGTCAACCTCCTTCAGTTCCTCCTTGCTCAGCGAGCGAGTCAGATTGTTCGTAAGCACGAGATTCAGCGAATCACTCTTGCTCTTCACGTCAACCAAATGGCGAATGTACTGGTTAGACTCGTTAATCTGGTCAACGAGCTTTTCGATGCTCACATTGTTCTGATTGGCATTTGTCAAGCTCTTGTCGAGCGAGCGCTGCAATGCCGCATTGGCCTTCTTCGACTGTGCGAGTTGCTCCTCAAGGCTTGCTACGCGGGTCTGCGAAGCGGCGAGTTGCTCTTTGGTCGACTGATAACTGTTTGTCAGTTCCTTGTTCTCATTCTGGCAGTTCACCAGTTCCTTCTTGCTTGCGCAACTTGTCATCAACAAGCATCCGGCTGCAAGCGCGAATACAAAAAGATTTCTCTTCATATTGTTTTCTCCTTTTTTATATTATTGTCATTTTATGTTTTGAGGATTGAGACTTCCATTCCTCCATCCTCGAGAGCCACAGCTCCTTTTCTTATTAAGACGTATAAAAGGATTAAAAGTTTTATTCGTTTATGGATTTTTAACCATAAAACAGTCCTTTTTATGCCTTATTATCAGATATTTAAGCTCAGACGCCCCTGTAATCTTAGTCTCTGTTTCCGAGGAAGCGGAGCAGATAGAGGAACATATTGATGAAGTCGAGGTAGAGACTGAGCGAGCCCAAGAGTGCAATCTTCTGTGCGCTCTCGCCTGTATCTGGCGACATGGCAAGCTGACGCTTTATGTTCTGAGCGTCCCAAGCAGTCAGTCCGACGAATATCAGTACGCCAAGTCCACTCACGATGAGGTCGAATCCGCTGCTCTTAATGAACATATTGGCGATTCCCGCGATGATAAGTCCGATGAGAGCCATCATCAGTATGCCGCCCATCTTGGTGAGGTCGCGCTTCGTGGTGCTTCCGATGAACGCCATCGTAGCAAATGTTCCGGCCGTAACGAGGAACGTCTTGGTGATGGCCGCCTGCGAATATACGATGAATACCGATGCAAGTGTCGCTCCGTTGATTACCGAGAACAGCGCGAACAGCAGCGTAGCCGTAGACAGAGCCAGCTTATGTATGCGTGCCGAAGTGTAGATTACGATACCCAGCTCGGCCGCAATCAGTCCGAAAAATGCCAGTTTACTGCTATAAATAGCCTGCAACAGTCCCGGCGAGTTAGCCACCCCGTAAGCCGTAACGCCCGTAATGACGAGCGCCAGCGTCATCCAAGTGTACACTTTACGCATCAGTGCTGGGAAAGCCACCGACATATCCAGTCCTCTTTCCTTCTCGTCTATCATTCTGTACAAATCTTCTTGTCTCATAATCTTTTCCCTTTTCTTTTGTTTTTATATATATAAATAATGTATATTGCGCAGTACAAATCCCGTGCCGTTTTTCCATTGTGCCAAAAAGTCAGCACTATATGCCGCAGCATACTACTCCGGCTCGTAGCCCTCGTAATAATACGATTGGTCAATACCGTGGAAGATAACGTCGCGGTCGTCGGTCTCTGTTGTCAGCGCCCCCTGCAACAGCACCCTCAGCTCGAGGTCGTTAATCGGACTGCGTTCCATTGCCTGCATATAATCCTCGCGCGTTATCTTGCGCCAGTCCACCACCTTGCCTACCGCACGGCGAAGCATCATGTCGAGCCAGATTCTCATCGAGCGTCCGTTTCCTTCCATGAAAGGATGCGCAATGTTCATCTCCACATACTTAGCTATGACTTCCTCGAACGTGCCATCGGGCATCTCCTCGATAGCTTTCAGCGCAGGCACAAGATAAAGCGAGTTGGCAAAGCGGAAACCGCCCTTCGATATGTTCAGCTTCCTAATCTCACCGGCAAACGGATATAGCCCGGCAAACAATGCTTTATGGATTGCCTGCAATCCCATCATCGTGCCGACCTCTATCTCATATACCTCGCCCGACTCGAACAGGCGTTTAGCCTGCCCTATGCTTGCGCGGTCGATTTCGTTCTGTGTCATATCCTTTTACTCTGCGATTTATTTACTTAAAGTAATGCAAAGATAATGCAAGCCGAACGCAATAGAACTTGTTCTAAATTGCTGA